>R14__coassemble_329_pt1 | contig 36472 bp, 33 predicted proteins | sample R14__metabat2_high_PE_051 | metagenome-assembled genome bin R14 | reverse complement strand
AGAGGATTTAAACCGCTTAATTCAGGCTCTGAGCCGGCAACTACCGGCGAAAGCGAGCCGGATAAACTGGCGTTATCTTCATAATATTGCGGCAAAAACGGTTTTCCGCCATAATATCTTCGCGCCACGCTGATACAGTTTTTGACCTCCTTTTGTGAATAGCACTCCTCGCCCTAAAGAAATGCATTCTCCGCTTAGCGAATTGCGAACCCATACCTAGACCACGGGCAAAGTCTAACTAGCCGAACTCCTTCGGCTAATTAGCGCAAGACGAACGGCTAACTAGAACAAGCGAAACCTCTACCTAGACCTCCGCCGAGCGCTAACTACAACTTGAACGACCGCTAACTACCACTACGAGAAAACGCTAAGCGCTGGGATAAAATCACTAATTCCCAACAAAATCAAGGTGTTGATGGGGTCTGTCCCCAAAGTTTCCCAAAGTTTTGATCGTCCATCTCACTCCTTTCTGCTTCTTTGGTTTCTTCCTGATTTCTTGGCGAGTGCATAGTATACCATTACCCAAAATGCGTATATTTTATCATATTTCACGCGCAAAAGTTAAGCAGTATGGCGGATTTGGCGCGTGAAACGTGCGTTAGTTGCGGGAGTAGGAATTGTGGTTATTTCTGGCCGTAATATGCTTTAGGACCGTGCTTACGCTGAAAATGCTTTTCGGAAATGTATCCAACAAGTTCGGTGCGTCCACCGAGCGACTCCGTAAGCCGCGCCATTTTTGCAATCGCTTCCAAAGCGACTGCATGATCGACGGCATCCGCCGGACTCTTACCCCAAGTAAAAGGCGCATGCCCGTTAACTAATACACCGGGGACCGAAACTGGATCCAATTCACGGAAGCGCTCAATTATCACCTTGCCAGTATTAAGTTCGTACGCTTCTTCCACCTCGGCCTGCGTCAAGAGCCGCGTAAGCGGGACGGATCCATGGAAGGTATCGGCATGGGTCGTACCATAACAGGGAATTTCTCGTCCCGCCTGCGCCCAAGCCGTTGCCTCAATGGAGTGCGTATGAACCATTCCACGAAGCTCGGGATAATTGCGGTACATTTCGATATGGGTAGGAGTATCGCTGGATGGACGAAGGTTTCCTTCCACCACCTTGCCGTCCAGATCAACAACCACCATATCCTCGGCCTTCATCGTATCATAACTTACGCCAGAGGGCTTGATTACGACCAATTTACTTTCTGGATCAAACCCGGAGACATTTCCCCAAGTAAGTACCACGAGTCCACTCGTGACTAACCGCTGATTGGCAGCGAATACTTCCGCTTTAAGTTTTTCCAACATATTATTTAAACCGATATTCAGTTACCGTATGATAAGTCTCGCCGGGATTGAGCGTAACCGACGGGAAGTCGGGACGATTCGGCGTGTTCGGGAAATGTTGCGTTTCGAGTGCGAGGAAGCCGCGATGATGCATTGCGCGACCATCTTTCATCTTCCAGCTGTTGTCAATGAAGTTCCCCGCGTAGAACTGTAGACCAATCTGATCGGTCCATATTTCCATAAGCCGGGTCTTGCCACGCATCTCGGCTACCTTTCTAAAGCCCGTTCCCTTCAGCACCCAGTTGTGATCGTAACCGGGACCATACTGCAACACCGGATCAGGCGCATTGATTCGTTCACCGATCTTATGGAAGTCGCGGAAATCAAACGGCGTTCCTACGACCGATTTCGCCGGACCTACCGGAGCAAGATCGGCATTTACCGGAGAATAGAAATCGGCATCAATCTTAAGCTCCTGATCGAGAATCGTATCGGAGCCGTCGAGATTGAAATAGACGTGCTGCGTCATATTAAGCGGAGTAGGCGCGTCGGTAGTCGCTTCATACTCGATGCGCCAGACATTTTCCGGCGTAATCGTGTAAGTGACCTTGGCAGTAACCGCTCCCGGGAAGCCTTCCTCGCCATCCGGAGAGACCCGCGAGAACACGATACCTACATTATCCCCATCGCAGAACGGCTTTGCGTCCCACACATACTGATCCCAGCCACGCGTTCCACCATGTAAATTAGCATGATGCGCCGCGTCATTACAGGCGAGCGTATAGGTCTTGCCGTTCAAAGTGAACTTGCCCTGATCGATACGATTGCCAAATCTGCCGATAATCGCCCCGAAATAGGTATCGGTATTCTCCCAACCCGAAGGAGAATCGAAACCAATCGTGACGTCCGTAAGTTCGCCCTGAGCATTCGGTACCCACAGCCGATTTACGCGTCCACCGTAATCGGTGACTTCCATCTTAAGTCCACCTTTACCCTGCAGGGTCCAAAGCTTCGCTTTTTCGCCGTACTTGGTTACGCCAAAGTCCTTAGCGCAATTACAGCAACATCCCGTCGTCAGCGCCAGCGCTGCGATTGTCCCGATTTTAGCGAGCATATAATACCTCCTTGAAATTATGGTTCTCAATTTCAAAGCATATTATATCAAAATTCATTCCGCGTATCCCCTCCCCCAAATGGTCCTTTCACAATTCCCGTGCGGTTGTGTAATGCGAGCTTAATTACCCTCAAACTCTTTTACCATGCAGGCGCCGAAGAGGATGATCTGCCAGCTGATGTAAAGCCAGGTAAGGACAATCGGGAGGAACGCGAAAGAACCATATAGCGCGGAGGACTTCGCAATGCCAACCTGCGCAAACGCGCAAAGCTTAAGCCAGCCGACGAAAAGAACGAGCGTTAGGAGTCCGCCCTTCACTGCCGATAAAAACCTCACCGGACAATGCGGCAACATACGATAAATAAGAACAAAGAATATCGCGCCGAATAAATATCCCAACACCGGCAACGAAATCGCAATCGCCACCGGCAGCGGCAAAACCAACATCAAGAGCAAATATACCACGATGCGCTTCCACCAGGAACGCGGTTCCTTATCGCCCAAAATCTCATTGAAGCTCGTCTCTACCGAAGCGAGGGACGAGATAACCGTCCACAACAAAAAACCGAAGCCAATCCATCCAAGCGTATTCACATTAAACTGTTCAATCTGCACGAAGAGCTTATCCGAAACCTGCCGGGCCTGCGCGGCAAATTCATCCGTCTCAATGGCATGTCGCCATTGTCCCTCCTGAATCTGCACAATCATTACGTCCAGCTGATGGTTGAGCTCGCGCTTCGCATATTGATCAACCCCGCACGCCTTGGCGATGACGAGCGTACAGCAAAGTACCGGCACGACCGCCAAGAGCGAGAAGAAGGTAAGTCCCGCGGCATGCGTGGAACAGTTGTTATCGAGAAAGCGCATCACTACGCGCTTCGACCAATCATAGAGTTTTTTTATCATGAGTAAAGAATTAAGCTAATGAGATAAGAATCGAAGAAATGCCAGATCAAGACACCGAGCGCGATGTAGGGTCCATACGGTATCTCAATGAACGAGCCCGGTTTGCGCCGCGCATGGATTAAAAGCGCCACCCCAACGATCGAACCGAAAACGGATGAGAGCACCAATACGGCAATAACCGCAACGGGACCGTAAAGCGCGCCCACCGCACCCATCAGGAGCACATCGCCCATCCCCATCGCCTCGCGCTTAAACGCCTTGGTACCAAGAAAGCGAATGAGCCAGAGAAGTCCAAACCCAAAAGCGAGTCCGGAGAGGGAATGAAGGATGAAAAATGAAGAATGATGGATGATGGAGGTAACGCCATTAAAAATAAGGCCGAGGAGCATGCCGCCGATAGTGACGAAATCAGGGAGGAGTTTATGGTCAAAGTCAATCATCGTGCCAACGAGCAAGAGCAAGAACCAAATCCAACAAACAATACAAGCCGGCCAGGACGGCGCATAGCGGAACACCAAAACGAACAATATTCCGCCGAGCGCTTCAATGAGCGGATAACGGAAAGAAATGCGTGTATGACAATTTGCGCAGCGTCCCCGAAGCGCCAAATAGGAAAGTATCGGGATATTCTGATACCACTTAATGAGCGCATTACAGTTGGGACAATGCGAAGGCGGGCTTACAATCGATTCGCCGCGCGGGATTCGCCAGATCACTACGTTCAGAAAGGACGCGATAACCGTCCCGAAAGCGAAGACGAGGAAATAAACGGCGTAGAGTAAAGTGGTTGAGGTCATAACTCGAAAAGATAACGGTTGTAGCCCATGGTGACGAAGTGACGGCCATCCGCACGAACGACCTTGTGGCTTAAATCGGCAATACGTCCATCATCCCGAAGACAAAGTTTAACGCCGTCATTCAAATCAAAGCCAATCTCGGCGTGGACGCGATGATCCGAATTAAGGTCACGGATCTGACGGAAAAGATTGAGGACAATTCGCCGCATCTCGGGAACGAAACCAGTATAGCCGGCCTCCTCCAAAGCGAGCGAAGTTTCTTCGGCGGCAATACGAACATTACGGGTAGTAACCGTAAAGCCAACCGCGAATTGATGACGTTCACGCGAACGCGACAATAAAAGCGGGAAGCTCTCGGGTCCATAACGAAAGAGAATGAAGAGCGCATACAAAACCACCGCCACCACCGGAGAGATTCCAAGCGCTACCCAAAGTCCATCCATACCGAAGAAATGCGCCGCGGGAATCGCAAGCGCCGCATAGACCACGATATCCGCTACGAATGTAAGCGCCACCGCGAGCGCGTAACGTTCCACGAAAAGATAGTAGGAATTAAAGAGGAATACGAAAGGCGCCCCGAGAAAGCCAATCGACACCCAACGGACGGCCTTCAAGGCAAGCGGGACGAGTTCAGGGTCATCAATGCCAACGAGCCTCACCGCCAACTGAGGGAAACACGCGAAGAAAAGCGCCGCGATTATGCCTTCCACAAAGGCCACCTTCATCGCGCTATTCATAACCGCCCTTACGCCGCGCGCATTGCGTTCCCCCGCGTAGATACCGACGATCGGCTGTGCGGCCGCACTTACCCCGTTGAAGAGCAAAGTGAGATTGATCGAGACCAAAACTACCGACAATACCGGCAGAAACTTTGAGCCGAATTCTTCCACCACCAAATTCGCGAGGAGAAAAAACAGGAGCGACCAGCAAAGCGACACCGAAGCATCCGCAAAGGAACTCTTGCAGATTAGGTAGAGATCCTGGAAACGGAAATGCCGCATAAGTTTAAGTGTGTTCACCTTGCGGAGAAAATGACTTGAAAGCGAAATCACCGCGAGAACATTGCCGATAACCGTACCCATCGCACAACCGGCCACGCCATAAACGCGGCAGAGAAAATACGAGGCAACGATATTTCCGAGAATGAGTGAACCATAACCGAATGCACAAGCGAGCATATCGCCATCGGCATAGACAAGCGCAATCAGGTAGAGCGTCATCGGTAAAAGGAGCGTGCAAGGCGCGTACCAATTCCAATAGGTCTTAGCCTGCGCGGTCATCTCCGCATCCGCCCCGATGAACCAGAAGAAAATGTCCCTCCCCAGCAAGAACGCGATAAGCAGGAGAACACCGAAAATGAGAATCGTCCAAAAGCCCTGGGAGAAAACTTCACTTGCGCGCCGCGAATCGAGTCTACCCACTTCAAGGGCATAGCGAATCGCAGTGCCCGTACCAATCAGCGCGGCGGTAAACTGCACGAAGTTGAAAATCGGTTGCAGGAGATTGATGCCGCCTAATGCGACTTCTCCCACAATATTACCGGCGATTACGGTATCCGCGAGCGCAAGAAAGAACTCCGCCCCCATTCCACAGGTAGCGACGAAGAGGAGTTCTCGGAATTTTCTTACGCCAAAATCCATCGTAGTTTTTCTTCCAGCTTCGCGGCGGCAACCTGGATTTCTGCCAGGGTGTAGCGCGCGGTATCGAAGACGAAATCTACTTTGAGTCCGTCCGGATCGAGATGCGGATGGAGTTCGAGTTCATTGCCTGCGGAAACGGGAGTCTGGACCTGGGTGAATTTGACAGCCCCGGGAATCTCTCCGCCCGTTTCATCCCCATAATCGGCGCTCACCATCAACGACTCGAAGCTATCCATCCCCAGCGCGGATACACTCGCGAGCGCATATTCCGAACAGTACTGATATTCAGAAGATTCCGCAATCTGACGCTGGAGCGCCATGATGCCGTCAATCGGCGCTTCCCCTTCATGCTCATCGGCGGGAGATTTCACACGAACGGCGATAACGCCCATGAAAAGTCCCATAGCGTCCCTCACCTCGTCATTCGCCAATTCGCGACGCGAGACCACCTTCACGAAGAGCGCATCATTGGTGTTATTGAAATCCTGTAGAGCCTTACCCCAAGCATATTCGACTGCGGTATTGATCGTAGCGCGGGCGGCGGCGGACTGCTTCTGGAGTTTCGCGGTATCCTCGCGATTAAGGGCGAGCGTGAACTGATTGGTCTTAGCGCGCTGCTCCGGAGGAATTTCCACCCCTGCGGAAGGTATGACCGACTTGCGGTTAAAGCCGTCCATAAGATTGGTCCAATATTCCATCGCCGGGGCGGTATCGCGGTTTAGAACGTCCGTCACGAATGTGCAATAGCGGTAACGATCGACTGGGGCGGGCAACAGCGAGAAACTAAAGAGCCGTTTCCAGAAAGGCTTAAGTTCATACGCGAGATACCGACGGAAATCCCCGATGATTACCGGTACGCACCAACCATCGAAAATCGCATGCGAAAGCGAGAACATCAGATACGAGGAGCCATCCTTCGCCTTCAAGAGTTTAAGTCGCGCGAGGGGATCTTCCTCAAGGTCGAAGGGACGCGAGATCGCGGCCTTTATCGCCGCTTCTTTGGAGACAAAATTCCCCACGGTAAACTCGATGGAGCGTCCCTTCAAAATCACCTGCTGCGGATCATCCAGATTCTTGTAGATGATCGCGGTGCGGAAAGCCTCGTGGCGTTCAGCGAGTCGGTCGAGCGCCCGGCGGACGGCGATTACATCGGGGGTAAAGTCGAGCTTGTAGAATAAAAGTTCCGTAAACCCGAGCCGCGCAGTATCATCATCGGCGGCCATGGTCATGACTTCCTGAAGTCCCGTAACCGGATAGGCGCGCTCAATCTTGTAACCGCGTTCGGCATAATGTTCGATCGTCGCCTTTTTGGCGTCCGGACCCCACTTCGCGAAGTCCCAATTATTCGTAGCGGCCTTGGCATCGACCGGGGAAACCTCCTTCGCTTCCACCTTAGCGAGTTCACGAACGGTATTGAACCGCAAAATATCCGAAACCGCAACCACCACCCCTTGCTTTTTAAGTTGGGAAACGAGCAAGATCGCCTTCAGGGATTCCCCGCCGAGCGCGAAGAAGCTATCGGTCGCACCCACCTTCACTTCGGCGGGCAATTCCAAAACGCGTGCAAAGGCCTCGGCAATCAACTTCTCGCGGGCATTAGCCGGGGGAACATACTGAACACCACCGCCGAAGTCCGGATCAGGCAGCGCCTTGCGGTCGATCTTGCCGTTCGGAGTCATCGGCATTGAATCGAGACGGATGAAATATTCGGGAATCATGTAGTAGGCGAGCGTCTTTTCAAGATGTGCCTTAAAGGCGGTTTCGTCAACGGGATTTTCCGAAGTGTAATAGAGAACGAGATGTTTGACGCCACGCGATTCCTTAGCGGCGGCAACGACGAGATTGACGTCCTCGAAGGTCTTCGCGACATTCTCGATTTCTCCCAGCTCAATCCGGAAGCCACGAATCTTCACCTGATGATCAATACGTCCAAGGCAAAGGAGTTCACCATCGTCACCCCACTTCGCAAGATCACCGGTGCGGTACATAAGCTGACCCGGCAGGAAGGGACACTCCACAAATGCCGCCGCGGTCTTATCCGGCTTGTTCCAATATCCCGCTCCCATCTGCGCGCCCGCGAGACAAAGCTCACCCACTTCTCCGCGCGGCAGGAGTTTCATATCCTTATCAACGATAAAGTTCCAGGTGTTGGGATAAGGTCGGCCAATCGGGATGTTGGAGGAGTCCTTATCAAGATCAACCGTATGCACCGTACAACCGATGGTAAACTCGGTAGGTCCATACATATTGATAACTTCCAAATCCGCGCGCTGTTTGCGGAACGGCATCAATTTTTCCCCGCAGAGAATAAGATACTTGAGCGGCACTTCGCAGTTATTAAGGAGCTGCGTGCCAAACTGCGTGCCTAAGACCATACCCTCAATCTTACGGGACTTCAAAAACTCATTCACCGCATCGAGATCGCGGCGAATTTCCTCATGAATTACATGCACTTCGCCACCCGCCGCGAGCGTTCCGCAAAGATCCATGATCGAAAGGTCGAAGCAAAAAGAACAATGTTCCGCGCTGCGAAAACCGGGCTTGAGCTTAAAGCGGTCAATCTGCCAGGCGATAAAGGCCCGAAGCGCCTTGTGGGGCAACATCACGCCTTTAGGCTTGCCGGTGGAGCCGGAAGTATAGAGCATGTAGGCGAGATTATCGGGCTTAGCGAGATTCACCTTAGGGAGGGTGAGCGCGCGAACTCCGTAGTGCTTCTTAAGCGCCAAGAGCCAATCCACATCAATCGTAACCTTCGCGCCGCAGTCCTCAATCATGTAGGCAATACGATCGGCAGGATATTCCGGATCGACCGGTACCCAGCAAGCGCCGGCCCGGAGAACACCGATCACGGCGATCATGTATTCCTTGCAGCGCGGCATTTTGACGAGCACGAAATCATTCGGCTTCACCCCGAGCTCGATCAGGCGGTTCGCGACTACCTTGGTGTAAAGCGCGAGTTCTCCGTAGGCAATCTTACCGTCAATATCCGCGACGGCAGTCTTACCGCCGAGCTTATCGGCGTTGGCGAGAAACATATCGACGAAAGTCTCGTTATGGTTATACGCGAGATCGCCGCCGTAGGAAAGGTCCATCATTTTTCCATCTCCTTCGAGCCGCCATACAATACCGCGCTCGTGCGGAAAGCATGGCGATTAAGTAGAAACATCAAAATTCCTTCGTCCGTCTCATGGCTCACGATCGGTCCGACGCTCTCGGCATGGCGGTCGGAAATCTCCTTATCGAGCAGTTTCATGTTCGTGTAGGCGTCCACATTATCCTTAAACCAATGAAGTCCATCAATCGGATCATATGAGACAATCGGAAAGATATCAAACAAATACCATCCTGTCGTCTCCACTTCAACTAATTGAGAATTGATAATTGAAAATTGAGAATTGGTAGGAGCGGAAGTAACTACTGTACCGGAAATCTGGCGATCGCGGAAAGTAAGGATGTACGGTATCACCAATGGAAAACTGAAGCCGGGAACATCGAAGGTAACTTTATCGTCATTCACCCAATTGATTCCCCTTACCTGAATCGAAGGATCTTCGGCGGCGATTTCCTTCACGCGCTCATTGAAACGCGCCTCGATAATTTCCGAAGTGCATTGATCATCAAAGAACGTCAGGGGACAGAACGCCTCTTCATCCGTATCGCCACAGCAGATCGGGAGACACGTAAACAGATACCAACCACAATTCTCCACCATCAAATGTTCCTTCACCTGCTCCCCAGAACCGGCGTACTTCATTTCCGCAAGCGTCGGGGAAGAAGCGGCATACTTGAAGTAGCAACCGGAGAAAGAAAAAGTAAAAAGTAAAAGTGAAAAGTGAAGAAGTATGGAGGGAAGTTTATTCACTCTTAAGCGTCCTTTCCATCATCGCTTTTACGGCGTCGCGGGCATCGAAGTTTTCATAGCAGAGCCGATAGACCAGTTCGCAAATCGGCATATCGACCTTAAGACGAACGGCGATTTCATGTACAACCTTCGCGTTCCACACACCTTCCGCTACCATTTGCATTGAACCCAAGATCGCATCAATCTTCTCGCCCTTACCGAGCCGCTCGCCGACGGAATGATTGCGGGAGTGGACCGAAGTGCAGGTAACGATAAGGTCCCCGATACCGGCGAGTCCCGAAAGCGTTTCGGGCTTACCGCCGTAAGCGAGAACAAACCGTTTCATCTCGACGAGACCGCGAGTAATCAAAGCCGCGCGGGTATTATCGCCGAAGCCCATGCCATCCGAACAGCCAACCGCGATCGCGAGCACATTCTTAACCGCACCGCCGATTTCCACCCCGACCGGATCGGATGAAGTGTACACGCGGAAGAGCGGACCCGACCAAATCCGCTGGACCTTCTGCGCTAGCTCCGGATCTGTCGAGGCGGCGACGATCGCAGTAGGAATACCACGGGAAACTTCCTCCGCATGGGTGGGACCCGCCAGAGCGACGATCGCAGGGATACCGAGGATTTCCTGTCCAAGATCGGTCATGCGACGATTGGTCTTTTCGCAAAGTCCCTTGGTAATCGAAACGACGAGCATCTCGGGAGTAATGAGTCCCTTGAAGCTTTCGACGACGGACGTAAAGAATTTCGAAGGCGGGGCGAGCACGACCACTTCGGCCCCCTGCACCGCTTCGGCGCGGTCGGAAACGAGGTGGAGATTTTCCGGCAGGGGAACGCCTTTCAAGAATTTATCGTTCTTACGGGTACGGCGCATTTCCTCAATGTATTCCGGAAACGCCCCCCAGAGCGTGACTTCATGTCCATAGCCGGCGAGCAACAATGCATTCGCCGTACCCCAACCGCCATCGCCGATTACCGTGATCTTCATAAGATATGTCCCATTTTTGTTTTTTTAGTATCCAAATATTTACGATCGTATTCATTCGCCGGAATCACAATCGGTACCCGCTCGACTACTTCGAGTCCATACCCTTCGAGTCCCGCGATCTTGCAAGGATTGTTGGTCATGAGCCGCAATTTGCGGATACCGAGATCGACGAGGATCTGCGCGCCTTCACCGTAGTCCCGAAGGTCCGGAGCAAAGCCGAGCGCCACGTTGGCTTCGACGGTATCGAGGCCTTCTTCCTGTTTGCGGTAAGCGTGGAGTTTATTCGCAAGCCCGATTCCGCGACCTTCCTGGCGCATATAAACAACCGCCCCGCGACCTTCACGTTCAATCATCCGCATCGCCGCATGGAGTTGGGGACCGCAATCACAGCGGCAGGAACCTAAGACATCCCCAGTAAAACACTCGGAATGTACGCGCACGAGCGCCGGGGAACCATCCGATAAATCACCTTTAACGAGCGCTAGATGTTCAAGTCCCGTGACCAGACTACGGTACATCGTAAGCTTAAAGATTCCGAATTCCGTCGGTAGATCGACCGTCTCAATTTTCTCAACCAGCTGCGCGCTTTCGCCATCCGCCAAATTTTCGCCGTGACTGCGACGATAGGCAATGAGGTCCGCAATCGTCATCATCTTCAAATGGTGCTGCGCGGCAAAAGCGCGGACATCATCAAGGCGGGCCATGGTGCCATCGTCCTTCATGATCTCACAGCAAAGGCCGACCTCCTTAAGTCCCGCTAACCGACAAAGATCAACCGTTGCTTCGGTATGTCCCGCGCGTTTCAGCACTCCGCCCAAGCGCGCTTGCAAGGGGAACATATGTCCGGGACGGCGGAAGTCGGACGCCTTCACATCGTCCGCCACGGTTTTAAGCGCCGTCAAGGAACGTTCGGCGGCGGAGATACCGGTAGTGGTCGCGACCGCATCAATCGAGACAGTGAAGGCGGTCTGGTGATTGTCGGTATTCTCGCGCACCATTTGCGGGAGGTCGAGCTTGCGACACCACTCCGCGCTCATCGGCATACAGATAAGGCCCTTCGCGTAGGACGCCATAAAATTGACGTTCTCGGTGGTTGCGAATTCTGCGGCGCAAATGCAATCGCCTTCGTTCTCGCGGTCCGCATCGTCCGTTACGAGCACGATCTCGCCGCGGCGCAGGGCTTCAATACAACTCTCAACGGAATCGAACATAGATTTTACGAACCGGGATGAACGGGCTTAGTGCCGGCTTTACACATCGGACAGTTTTTCGCTTCCCAAGTTTCGGGAGTCATCTGCATAAGCGAGAACATCGGGATGCGACCGAACTTGACCTTGCCGGCGCTACGATCAACGAGGAGAATAACGCCCGCGACTTTCGCCCCCGCCGCTTTGACGAGATCGATCGTCTCCTGAACACGTCCACCCTTAGTGACGACATCCTCGGCGACGACATAACGCTCGCCCTTCTTAAGCTGAAAGCGACGCATGGCGAGAACGGTGTTGGGCTTACCCGTAGCGTCCACTCCGCTCCCCTGCACCTTCTCGGCGAAAACGCATTTTACATTGAGTTCACGGGCTACTTCGTGACCGACTAAGATACCCCCGACCGCCGGAGAGATCACGCCGTCGATACGCTTACCGAGCTTACCGCTCTTTACCGCCTGGCGCGTGACTTCGCGGCAGAGCTTCTCGGCGACGCGCGGATATCTAAGCACATTCGCGCACTGGAAATAGCGGTTGGAATGGAGCTTGGAGCGAAGTTCGAAATGTCCCTCCAACAGGGCTCCAGTCTTACGGAAATAATCGAGAATCTGTTTTTGCGTCATAGCTATACCTCTTTCGTTTATTTGATGTCCAATAAATCCTCACGAGAAAATATCGGTTCAGAATTCCCCGTCGCGATGCCGCGTTGGTCGGCGGGGGGATTACCCGCGGAGCCGGGCACATAGGCGGAATATTTATAAGCGAGCGCGACGGGTTTTTCGGAACGATCGACCTTAAATACCGTTTTGATAAAGCGTTCTTCCTTAACTTCCGGCAGATCTCCGAGCGGCAACTGATCGGAAGATGCGATACGACGGGAACCATCCTGCCAGGTAAGGTGCGCCCGAACAAGCGCGGACTCCATCGCAACGGGAGAAAGCTTGATGAACGCCGCCGAAGCTTCGCCGCCGAAATTACCCGCACTAGGTTTTTCCATCGCATGATAGGGAAAAGTCGCGACCAGGGCGATCGGCAGAGCCAACACCATGATGGAAGTAATAATCTCGTGTTTAATCCGTCTCATTCAGTCGCGGCCGATTCCTTCTCGGCAAAAAGCACTTTTTTAAATCCACTCGATTTCGCGAGCGCCATGAAGTGAAAAAGGTCCTCCCCCTTAAGCCGCTTATCGGCAAGCGCCAATAAAGTTTCGCCGCCGCCTTCACGAACGCGCTCCGTCAAATGCGAGACCAAGCTCTCACAAGAAGCTTCCTCGCCGAGCACATAACGCGCATCATCGAAAAACACCAATACCTTCGATTCCATCGGCATGATGAGCGCGACCAATTTCGCGCGGTCGCCATCCGTCTCGGGGCCTTCCGGAAGTTCGAAGAGCACGCCTTTCGCGCGGGTGTAGAAATCGCCAGTGAGCCACAGCATCACCAAGAGCAGGAGCACCGTTAGCCACGGCGACAGCGCCACCAAGGGTTTGAGCCACGGCGAACCATGACGCCAAATCCCGTTGGAGGGAGGGGGAGTCCAATTCCACGGACTCATTTCTTCGCCTCCTTGCGGGTGGAGATGTAGCCGATGATTTGGCTCGCGGCCGCTTCAAGTTCCACTATGATACGTTCTAACCGAACCCGCAGCGACCCGTACATGATGGAAACGGAAATCGCCACCACCAACCCAAGCGCCGCGCAAATGAGCGACTCCATCGCGCCCTGGATGAGATTAGAACGGGTAACCACCACTTCGGCATCAAGGGCGAGAATCGTTTTGATGAAGCCGATGATCGTTCCCAATAAACCGAGCAAAGGCGCGATCTGAGCGATGATTGCCAAAGTCGCGAGCCGCCGATCGAGACGTCCGATTTCCGCACGGCCCTGGGAATCGACCGCTTCGCGCAGAAGTCGGGCGGAACCATCACTATGCCGAATCGCGGTCGCCACTACATTCGCGACCGGAGTTGCTACATCATCACACATCGCCAGCGCTTCGGAATCGTGACCGACATCGAGAATGTTGATAATGCCTTTGAGGAAATCCTGATAATCAATCTGGGCGCGGCGAAGATCGAAGAAACGCTCGAAATAGGTAACCACCGCCACCACCGCCAGAATCAGCAATATCCAGAATACGGGCCCACCGGTAATCGTCATAAAAACCTCCCTTTGGTAAGAATGCGAGTAATGCGTTTATCCGCTTCGTCGGAAGCGGACACATTGGAAAACACCACGAGCCGCAAGACATTGATCGCCTGTTGATCACGTCCCGACCGCTCAAATTCATCCGCCAGTCGAAACGCCGCGCGGATAAAGGCGCTGCGGGCATTATCATCATAATTCACCCCGCGTTCACAGCCGCTGCGATAAGCGAGCACGACCTTGGTGTAGTACTGATCGATCGCTTCATCATAGCGCTTCAGTTTTTCCAGCACGCGACCGATTTTAAACGCAACCGCCAAAGCATCGCTGGGGCCAATCTGAGCGTCAAACGCAAGCGAACGATAGCCCTCTAAAGCAGTCTCGTAACGGACAGCATTATCCGCACCCATTGCAAAGAACGCATCGGAATAAAGTATTTTCGCGCGCAAGCGATCTTCCGTTGAAACGGAGGGGGTGAGCGGGACTTTTTCCAGAATCAGCACCGCCTCATCATAACGGGCGCTCTCAATAAGCGCTTCGCCCTGCACCAAGAGCGCCATCACTACCGACGGGGACGTAGGATACTTGTCGATCACCTCGGTCGCGAGGGCAATCGCCTGAACGCAGTCGTTGTCAGTAAGCGCCGCCTTCGCCGCCCAGGCGAGCGCTTGCGCCGAGCCAGCATTAGGAAACGCAGCGTATTGACGGAAGTACTTAATGGCGCTCTTCCAATCGTCCCGATTATACATGAATTTCGCGAGCCACAGCGAAGCATCCGCCCGCACGGCAAGGCTCACCTTATCATCCGTGAGTGATTCCGCTGCCTTTACTGCGGCATCGTCCTGACCCATGCCATACCGGCACAACACCTGGAAATAAGCCATGCGATCTTTACGAGCGGGATCTTTCTTCGCGACATCCTCAAAAATCTTCATCGCCTCCTCAAAGCGGTAAGCGCGATAACGTTCGCGGCCTTGAGACTCCAATTCGCGGATCTGCACATTGTTGCGGATTTTCTCGGCGACTTCGGTAGTGGGATATTGCTCCAGCACTAACCGTAATTTCGCCATCGATTCTTCACCGCGTCCGAGTTCGGACAATACTTCGCCTTGACGCAGAATCGCGCCGGCCTTAAGGGAATGATCCTTGGCGAATTTCTCGGCGAGCGTAAAATTCTCCAGCGCTTCCTCAAACCGAAGTGCACCGAACAAAGCATCCCCTAGACCCAATCTCGCGGCGGCATTCTGAGCTAACTCCGGCCAGATATCAAAGGCGGCTTGATAATCTTTAATCGCTTGCGGAAATTGGGCTTTGAACGCTTCCGCCGAGGCCAGCTTAAGAAAGCCATCGCCGGCACCTTCCACCCCGGGGTTATCCTGAACAATCGCGCGGATAAGTTTTTCGCCGCGCTCAAAAGTGTTGTCCGCTTCCAAAAGTTTACACCCGAGACGAATGCCGATAAGTCCTTTAAGCGCGGACGAAGTCACACGGTTATAAGCTTCATCCAACAGCTTCGCTTCGTTCAGATTAAGGCGGCTATAGATATACGCATGGTCACCGGCGTTGGTAATCGCGGTTACTTCCCGCCAGAGCCGTTCAGCGCCGGAACGATCGTCGGCCTTAAGTTTAAGATCCGCCTCGAGCATTTTCGCTTCGGCGAGTCCCGCGGCAGAACCCCCTTCACCAAGCGCCGCAATCGCCCTGGGGATATCCCCGGCAACGACCGCGCGGTAATACCTTAAGGCGGGCGCATCGACTTCGGGACCCAGTTTTTCCAGCGCCGCTTTTATATCGTCCCAACGATTTTCACTGGCGTAACTTTCAAGCTCGATCAATTTAGCATCCAAAGAATCGACTTCAGCGGCATGTTCACGGGCGACATCGTAGAGGCCATCGCGCAGCGCTTGACGGGCGATATCCAGTTCATCCGCCGCGAACAGCGATGCAGCGAAAAAGCACAGCCAAATACCGAACACGCTCTTCACACCAGTTCTCCCAAGTAGCCCATCTCGGCGAGTAGTTTTTCGTTCTTCATCCAATTCGGTTCCACCCTGACCCACAATTCCAGCGCCACCTTAAGGCCGAAGATTTCCTTAAGTTCCTTCTCAGCGGCTTTACGCACACCCTTGATCGTCGCCGCGCCTTTGCCAATAACCATGGGACGTTGCGAAGCGCGGTTGACGATCACATCGACCTTCACATTCCAGCGTGAGGATTCATCCTGAATGGACTTGACAATAATCCCGAGTTCGTGGGGTACCTCCTGAAAGAGCTTCGCGAGAAACTTCTCACGGATTACATCGGCGATTGTAAGCTTGCGCGGATAATCGGTGACGATATCGTCATCGAATAGCGCCTCGCCTTCTTCGGCGAAATCAAAGAGCGCATTGAGAACATCCTTCGCCCCGCCCTCAGTAGTGGAAATTGCCTTTACCCAAATCGGCTCACTCCCTGCTCCTTGCTCCTTGGCCTCCGCCCAGGCGTCGCGATACATTGTTTCGTAGAACGGCGCCTTATCGGCCTTATTGAGCACAAAAAGCGTCCTTTCGGGACGCTCCTTGGCGATGCGTTGCATCCAGCCGATATCCTCGAGTTGCGGTTCTTCGGCGGCGTCAAACACGACGCAGGTAATGTCCGTTCCCGCGGCACTTCGGCGGGCCATACGATTTAAAAGCCGCCCGAGGGTCCCGACCGCCTTATGAAGGCCAGGAGTATCGAGGAGCACTAACTGTCCCCGAGGATCAGCAACAATGCCGCGGATGGTATTGCGGGTCGTTTGCTCGACTGGCGAGACGATTGACACCTTCTCGCCAACGAGCTGATTGACCAACGTCGATTTACCGGCGTTGGTCCTGCCCACCACTCCTACCACCGCGACTTTCATACCTTACGGAACGGGGAAGCCCTTCACGAGTTCGGCGGCATCGCGCTTGACGCGCTCCTGCACGGTAGTATCGGCGATGTTGTCCAGAACATCGGCGATCCAAGTACCAATCTTGATCATCTCCGGTTCTTTCATGCCGCGAGTAGTAGCAGAAGCAGGCCCGATACGGATACCGGAAGTCTTGAACGGACTTTCCTCATCAAACGGAATTGTATTTTTGTTGACGATAATACCGGCCGCATCCAAGGCTGCGGCGGCATCCTTACCGGTAATGCCCTTCGACTTCTTGACATCCACCAAAAAGAGGTGGTTATCGGTTCCACCGGAAACAATCCGATAGCCGCGATCCTGAATAGTCTTGCAAAGTACAGCGCAGTTCTTGATGATCTGCTTGGCGTACGCCTTCTTTTCGGGAGCCATCCATTCCTTGAACATCACGGCCTTAGCGGCAATGATGTTCTCGAGGGGACCGCCCTGCATGCCGGGGAATACCGCCGAATCCAGCGCCTTCGCCCATTTCTCTTTGCAGAGCACCATACCGCCGCGAGGTCCGCCCAGCGTCTTGTGGGTGGTGGTGGTAACGAAGTCCGCATAGGGGACAGGCGACATGTGCACTCCGCCCGCAACGAGACCCGCGATATGAGCCATATCGACCATCATGATGCAACCGACCTTATCGCAGATTTCACGGATGCGCTTAAAGTCAATCGCACGCGGATAGGCGGAAGCGCCGGTAAGAAGGATTTTCGGCTTCACTTCCATCGCCTGACGTTCCATCGCGTCATAGTCGAGCATTTCGGTCTCGGGGTTGACGGTGTAAGGGACGATGTTATAGATCTTGCCGGAGAAGTTGACCGGCGAACCGTGGGAGAGATGTCCACCCTGATCGAGCGACATCGACATGATCGTATCCCCCGGCTTGATAGTAGCGAAGTATACCGCCATATTCGCGGCGCTACCGCAATGGGGCTGAACGTTCGCATGGTCCGCCCCGAAAAGCGCGCACGCGCGCTTGCGGGCGAGTTCTTCGGCGGCATCCACGGGAAGGCAGCCGGAATACCAGCGCTTGCCCGGATAGCCTTCCGCGTACTTGTTCATGAGCACGCTCCCCGCCGCTTCGCGGCAAGCCCGGGAGGAAGTATTCTCGGAGGCGATGAGATTGATTTCCGCATCTTCCTGCCGAGTCTGGGCGACGATTGTCGCGTACACTTCCGGATCCGCCGACGCGAGGCCCGAGGCATCGCTCAACCGACCGGCGCGTTCGAGCTTCCAGCGACGGCGGGCATGACGCTCATCCATATCGACGGGGGTAGCGATGAAAGCTTCGACGATTTCCAGCGCGTAATCGACGGAAACGACATCCGCGCCAAGACACACCACGTTCGCACCATTGTGCTGACGGGTAACGGTCGCGGTCTCCACCGTATGGCAAATCGCCGCGCGTACATTCTGATAGCGGTTGGCGCACATCGACATACCAAGGCCGCTACGGCAAATCAGTACGCCGAAGTCAGCTTCGCCGGCAGCGATTTTGAGGGCGACTTTTTCCGCATAATCGGGATAATCACAACTTTTCTTTTCCGCGGGACCGAGGTCGAGAATCGTGGCTTTTGAGGACAGTTTTCCAACCAGGCAGGCCTTCATTTCAACGCCGCCGTGATCAGAAGCGATAGCTATGGTCATATTTCTCCTTACTACTTATTGAACAATGTGTGTATTATACCATATTTCACTATGGTTATGCCAGCATAAACTTCACAGAAAGGCGCTTTAAAATGATTAGCGGATGGAGCGGGCGAGGGCGACGGTGAATACTTTTTTAACCCCCGCCACCTTGAGAGTTTTCGCTGATTCGGAGAGAGTCGAGCCGGTAGTCATGATATCATCCACCACCAATACCGTGGAATAAGGGAGTTTGTTTTTCACCGCTTGAAAGGTTCCGACTACATTTTTTCGCCGCGCTTCTTCTTTCAATCCACCTTGCCGCTTAGGCGAGCCCTTACGCCGCAACAACCACTTAACCGGCTTATTTAGTCGCTTTCCCAGCGCTTTTGCCAACATCCCGCATTGGTTATAGCCCCTGAGCCATCGATGCAGCAATGTGGACGGCATTGGCACGACCGCCTCAATTTCCTCAACTTTAAATCGCGCCCTAACCGTCGCTTCCAGAAAATCCACCAGATCACGCTTAAGTTCGGTACGTCCCCGAAACTTGAACGAATTAATAAGTTCTCGTCCCTCCCCCTCAAACCGCATCGCACAAGCCGCTCGATCAAAATGCGGTTTGGTCCCCCGCGATCGGCAATCATCGCATAGGAAGTCCCGATCAAAACTTGCAGCATCCCTCCCGCACATCCGACATAATCCCGTAGTCGGCACAAACGGTAAGCGCATAATACATTCCGAACAGATCAGCCGGTCGGGACGATCCACCGGTCGGTTGCATACCGCGCAATTCCGCGGCCAGATGAAGTCGAGAATCGCACTTAAAATCATGCGATGAACTTCGCGGCGGCGGAGATAATGGTAGCTGCGACTTTACGCTTGGACATGCAAGCGAACGCTTTTACTTCTCCGGAAGCGTAAACAAACGAAACTTCATTCGTATCAACGGCAAAACCCGAACCACGCTTGGTAACATCGTTGACGACGATAAATTTAAGGCGTTTTTCACGACATTTGCGCCGTCCCTCCGCCAATACATCATTCGTCTCCGCCGCGAAACCGATCTTTATCGGAGCCTTTACGGACTTTAAGATATCCGGATTACGGGTAAGCTCCAAAATGTTACACATCCCGCCCTTTTTGAGCTTATGTTTTGCACAGTATTTAGGCCGCCAATCCGCGACTGCCGCGGAGGCGATAAAGATCGTAGCGTCCTTAATTTCCCGCTGGACCGCCCGATACATATCCCGGGCGGAAACTACATCGATGCGCCTTACGCCACGCGGGGTCGGGAGGGACACTGGACCTGCAACCAAAACCACCTCATAACCTGCTTTAACTGCGGCCTCGGCAATGGCGAAGCCCATCTTGCCCGTCGAAGGATTCGACAGAAAACGGACGGGGTCGATATATTCCCGCGTAGGACCGGCAGTAATTACGACTTTCACGCTTTCTTCTTAAAAAGGTAGATCTTGTTTTCCTCGCCCTTCAAGAGCCGCTTGATATTGGCGCGATGCTTGAAGATGATGAAGAGCGCAATAAGCGTAATCAAGATACACTCAGGAAGATTCTCCGCACCCTTTACTCCCAGCCAGGGAAACCACACCCCGATCGCCAAAAAGAGCGCCGCCGAACAACTGCCGAGGGAGATGAAATTCGAACACGCAAACACCACTGCAAAAATCGCAAACGCCACCCCGACAAGTTGCGGGGCGAGGCCGAGGAGCATCCCGAGCGCGGTAGCGACACCCTTGCCGCCTTTGAATTTCATATAAGGCGTAAGCATATGCCCGACTACGCAGGTAATGCCGACATAGAGCGCATATTCCTCGGGAGCGAAAAGCGTGGGGAGAAGTCCCTTAAGTACATCACAAGCGAATGCTAAAAGTCCCCACGACTTACCGACGGTGCGAAAAACATTAGTAGCGCCGATATTCTTCGAGCCCACCGTTCTTACATCGATACCGCGCATTTTGCCGATAAGAAATCCAAAAGGAATTCCCCCGACTAAATAAGCGCCAAGCAGCCAATAGAGGAGTTCAATTTTCATTTATGCATGATCCTTTCCGATGAATTCACACGGCGCCTTTTTCGCGCAAAGTCCATGCGCAAAACGAATGCCGTAAGTAAGATGGCTTAGAACTACGCCGAACGCAGTCAGGAGCCAATAATGAGGTTTAAGATTAAAACTCGTAAACAGTACGAGCGCGAGATAAAATGCATATAACGGCCAAAGCCAATAACCGAACGCCATCCCCAAAACGAAGAAGGTCGGGATGAAATAACTTAAGCGCAGCGAATTGGACGGGAAACGCTTCACGAAATAACCGCGATGGAAACCGTAACGTCCGAGCTGACGGAGATGGGGCATGAACAAGGGACGGCGATGATGGAAAACTATCACCCACGGATCATAAATAATGCGCTTGAAATTATCGATGATGCCCTTGCAAAGGAGGGTATCCTCTCCGGGCCAGAAATCGGTGCGATAACCCCCGATCTTATCCAGAAGGTCCTTACGGACGAACAAGTTGCAGCTCGGGTAATCCTCCACATCCCTTCTCACTCCACCCGCCTTATAACGATAACGGTAGTTGCCGGAGACGAGAATGTTATCGTATACAAGTCCTCCAATCCGCGCAAGCCACTTATCCCCGGGCGGGGTCACTCCGGGACCTCCCACCGCACCGACGGAATCTTCGCCGAAATATCTCACCGCATATTCAAGCCAATGCTTATCCGGATAGGCATCATCATCAATGAAGGCGACGATCTCCCCTTTCGCTTCCTTAATACCAAGATTGCGCTTTTCGGCGGGACGTATCTTACCCGTCTTTTCATCATCAAGCACGATCACCTCGTAATTACGATAGGTCTGCTCCGCTATCGCCTTAAGGCACTCCTCCAACATCCAACTCTTATTGGGACAAGGTATCACGATCGATACGAGCGGCTCATGATCAAGCTGTCGCGGAATCAGACAACGCTGATAATACCGAAGAATGCGCGCACGATAAAATATCGCGAGGGTATCGATGACCTTACCTTTAACCACTCCACCCGCGACTTTACCGCCGATAGCATTCGCGATAATTACCGGCGCTTCGACGATCTTCGCTCCATGCAGCGTTGAAATCGCCAGCAATTCCAATTCAAAAGCATTGCTCTTAACGAGCATGCGTTCCAACGCGTATTTAAGCGTTTCGCGACGATAAAGGAAAATTCCCGCTTCGGTATCCGTAATCGGTACGCCGATAAAGAGCTTAACGAACGCAAAATACGCTCGACTTAAAAGCCGCCGGCCATGGGAATAATCAACCTTCGATTCCGGGTGACGTTTTGAGCCGACTACGACATCCGCCTTCTGCTCCGAAAGTTCAGTAAGGTAGCGCTCAAAGTCAATTGCCGTTTCATCAATACCGCCCCGCAAGAGGAAAATGAAATCGGCGGAAGTCGCCTCGAACGCCTTGCGTAAGGCGTCCACCTCACCCGTAAAACGGATTATCTCGTAAGCACTCACCAGAATTGCCATTGACCGGTTTTAAGTACGAAAAGTCCCAACGCGAGATTAGTGGTCGCATGGGCAATAATCGCGGCGAAAAGTCCCTTTTTAAGATAGAGCCATCCATACACCACACCCGCAATTGCTCCCACGAGCCAGCGATCATGCTCGATTGCAAAAAGCGCCACCATCCACCAGAAGCCGGCGAAATCGATAAGGAACTTACGGAAGAACAATTCCTCGGCGATGGAAATCACGAAGGCGCTACCAATCAGCCGAACAGCAATGAGATAGGGATTGCTCTCGGCGATCGCATCCGTTCCGCCTTCCCCGAAGATGCAAAACTTCCGGTACCAGGTCCATTCAAACTGCTCGGGCAAAACCCAGATAAGGCAAACGAGAAGACCGAGAAGAATTGATAATTGAAAATTGAGAATTGAGAATTTTCGAATTTTCGAATTACGGGGAACGTAATCACGGATGAAGTACAGGAGGATGGCGGCGGTGAAGCAGGTACGAATTGCATACGCCCAGGGAGTGGACGGCAGTAAGGTCATCAGCACCATCCAGGCAGCGTAGGGAAGAATCAGTGCGATATTGGCCCGCTTCATCGATCGATTTACTGCTGACCCGTGAAGAGCTGATTGGAGGCATAGTAAGGATCGGATGTAAACCTGCATCCAAGACGTCTCAAGCCCGCTTCATCACCGGGAGTCACAATATGCGTCATGTGCACTTCACAGCCACGAAGTTCACTTAACTTCTCCATCGCAATCTGTGCGGCTGGATTGGAAGTGGAGGAAATCGCAAGTCCAATCAGGGTCTCGTCCAAGTTAAGCGAAGTATAGCCGACTTTGAGGATATCTTGCTTCATGTGGGCGATGGAACGGATGATGTTCGGCCCGATAAGCGGAATCTGCGCGGGAATACCCGAAAGCGTTTTCACCGCATTCATGATCATCGCCGAAGCGGCATGCATCTCATCGGAGTTGCGTCCCGTAACGATACGCCCATCTTTAAGCTGAATCGCTGCGCCGGAAACGATCGTTCCTCCCGCCTTACCCTTACCTTGGATGTGCGCCTGTTCGGCGGTTCTCCGCGCCGCCTCGACCACCACACGATCTTCGGTTTTGAGTCCGAGCGAATCCATCAACTCCTTGGCACGCTCCACCATCGAGCGATCGGTAGCGCCTTCCGCGAAGGCACACTGATAACGAAGAAAGCGGCGGATTACTTCCTGCTTGGAAGCATTGCGCACCACTTCATCGTCAATGATACCGAAACCGATGCGGTTAACGCCCATATCCGTGGGACTGCGATAGGGACATGAGCCCTTCGTCATCTTCTGCCAGATCGCCACCAACAGCGGAAAGGCGTCCACATCCCGATTGTAATTCGTAGCGGTCTTACCATACGCTTCGAGATGGTAGGGATCGATCATGTTCTTATCGTTAAGGTCGATCGTTGCCGCTTCATACGCAATATTAAGCGGATGATCAAGCGGCAGATTCCACACGGGGAACGATTCAAACTTCGAATAGCCCGCGATTCTGCCCGCACGATATTCATGATAGATCTGAGCGAGGCAGGTACCAAACTTACCCGACCCCGGACCCGGCGCCGTCACGACCACGATTGGCTTTTCGGTCTGGACATATTCATTCTTACCATAGCCGATATCGGAAACGATCGTATCCACATCGCTCGGATACCCCGCCGTTTTATAGTGGTAATAGACCCGTACTCCACGGCGCTCAAGTTTCGCCCGGAACTGCTTGACTGCGGGCTGATCCTGGAAGCGGGTAATTACGACTCCCCTTACCGTAAGCCCGAGACCTCGTAGATCGTCGATGAGCTTCATCGCATCATCCGCGTAGGAAATACCGAAGTCGGCACGCATTTTCTTGCGCTCGATATCCCCGGCGTAGAGGCAGAGGATTACTTCCGCCTGATCTTTAAGCGTCTGTAAAAGTCGCAGCTTTACATTCGGATCATACCCCGGCAGGCATCTCGCCGCATGATAGTCGTTCATCAGCTTGCCGCCGAATTCCAAATAGAGCCGCCCGTACTTGCCGGCCCGACGACGGATTTCCTCCGATTGCTCGCGCAAGTACTTTTCGTTGTCAAAACCGAGGTTCATCTGCCGAGTTCCTTGAGGATCTTCTCGATCTTTTCCTTACACTTACCGCACCCGCCGCCAGCCTTGGTGAAGTTCGTTACTTCTTCCACCGTGGTGAGCTGATTCTCGGTAATTACGCGGCGCACTTCGTTCTCAGAGACGTTGTAGCAAGTGCAGAGGAGCTCATCCTCCAAATTGCGATCGGTCTTCTCGCCGGTTTCGAAATTCTTAATCGCCGCCTCCATCGCCTCGCGACCCATGACGCTACAATGCATCTTCTGGGGAGGAAGTCCACCGAGATAGTCCGCGATCTGCTGATTGGTGATCTTTTTCGCCTCTTCGAGGGTCTTGCCGATCACCATCTCCGTGAGAGCGCTCGAGCTCGCGATGGCGCTCGCGCACCCGAAGGTCTGAAACTTCGCCTCGGCAATACGTCCATCGGCGCCAAGTTTGAACTGAAACTTAAGAGCGTCTCCACAGGCCAGCGAACCCACGGTCGCCTCGCCATCCGGCTTATCAATCGTACCCACATTCCTCGGATTGCGGAAGTGGTCCATCATCTTTTCTGAGTAATTCCACATATATGGGTGCTTATTATATCAAAAATACGGCTTCACCGCAACCACGAGAAGAGCTCAATAAACTCATTTTGGGAGAGTTGAAGTATCGGGGAAACTGCTATTAGATCGTCCAGCAACGTTAGCAACAGGAGCACGAAGGCCGTGAAAACCGCGACTGGACGGGACAAAAACGACGACAGCAAAGTGCCGCCCATCACGATGAGCGCCAAAATCCCCACCAATTCCAGATAAGCACGCGCCGAATTCGAGATAAAGCCGTCCGCAGGAGTCAAGAGTTGCACATCCTTACGGGGACGTAGCATGAGCTTTCCCGAACCATGGTTCTCAAAGTGAACTTCCGCGGGTATGGACGCTTTCGGCCGCAGTTCGTACTTCATTGCGGACAACGTAACGTTGGTAATAACACTCTCGAAGTCCCCCGCCCGCAATAGGCAACGGGACTCCTCCCGCTGATCGAACATCGTCGTTAGCTTAATCCGCAACTCAACCGGTTCATTGGCGTTAAGCGTAGTCGGAAAGGTCCACGCAACGGAATTGGACGGCGAAATCGTCTGATAATGTTCCCAGGCTCGCGCCTCCAGGAGATCCAAAACATCGGACTTCTTGGCCTTCTTCACTTCCGGCGAAGTCTCGGGATCAGACATAAAGATTTCATACATCGCCTCCGCTTCTTCTCGGGGACTCGGCAATACCGGCGAAAATACATGCTGACAGCTAACCGAACGATCGACCTTGGCGAGCAGTACCGCAAGCGCCAGCACCAATACCACCGCACCGGCGAAAACGATCGCGAGGACCTTGCCGAAATAAATTGAAAGCCGCCTGACTGGACGAATCAAAGTAAGCTGCAACCGTTTCGCTGCGCGTTCGGATGCGAAAGACCCGCACGCATGAAAGAGTAGCGCCGATACCACAATCGCCATTTCAATATAGAGCGAATAGCGAATATATACTTCACGCTCGGCGGAATAACCCGCCATCCAAACGATCGAGACAATCGCAAGGACCGGCAATACCCGAGTACGCCAGAGCGTTTTCAGCTCAAGCGAGAAAATCCGCCAAAACGAAATCATCGGCATCTCCTATTTTGGCGAGGAAGAAATCCTCCAGACTCGTACCCAGCTTCGCGACTTCCCCTTCCGCAACCGCCTTACCATGATTGAGAATCATCACGCGATCACAAATATCCTCAGCATCAGCCAGCAGATGGGAAGTAGTAAGGATGGTCATCCCTCCCTTTTTAAGCGCCTTCACCAAGAGCTTTACTTCCTTAGTCGAAACGGGGTCGAGTCCTGAAGTAGGTTCATCAAGAATCAGCAATTCGGGCTTGCCGATCAAAGAGGACGCAAGCGCCAATCTCCGGCTCATCCCTTTCGAGAAACCCCCCACCGCCCGATTGGCAACAGCTTCGAGGCCCACCATCTTCAAAAGTTCCGCGGAACGACTTTTCACCGTCGCTGATTTAAGTCCGCAAAGTCCCCCATAATAATCGAGCGTCTCCCGAGCGGTGAGGAAGGGATGCAAGTAACTTAATTCCGGTAGATACCCAAGTTTCCGGCGTACTGCCAAAGCGCGCGCCGAATCTCCGAAAATCGAGACCTTGCCTGAATTGGGACGCAAGAGCCCGAGGATAAGCTTGATGGTGGTTGATTTTCCCGATCCGTTCGGTCCCAACAAGCCAAACACTTCTCCCCGCTTGACCGTGAACGAAAGTTCATCCACCGCCTTTACCGTCGGCCGCAACCAGAAATCGCGGAAGATTCTGGTGACCGCATTAAGTTCTATCACCGCCTCATTCATATTATTCAAATCTCCTCATATACTTTATCCCGAGTAGAATCACCGCCGCCAAAGCCGGCAAGAGCCAGGCAATCGCGCTTACGATATACGCGCCCCCGATCGTACCGCCGGACTTCAACATTTCCGGTAGATGATAATTGCCGAGCGCGGGTAGCGACAACAAAAATACCACCGTCACCATTCCCCCGACTGCACCAGCTCGAAATCTGACCGCCAAAGCCGAAGCGAGCGCACCGAAAAAGAGCACGAACGGCATTAAGAGCGTCCACGCACCAGCATACGCGAGAAAGCCATGGAGATCAAACCAGATTGATGGTAGCGCCAATAATGCCGCGAGGATGAATGCCGTTCTAAATACACTGAATACAAAGCGTGCGCGGCAATAATGATTAAGGAACGCCCCGATCATCAGCGGCAATATCCAAAGGGAAAGCGCCATAATCAGCGCGGGACCATAAATAACCGCGATCTCGCCGGACTTTGCGGCAATCTCTCCGCCGATGATAAATCCATTTACCATAATCATCATCAACACCAATCCTACCGCTAAAAACCCGAGCGTCGCAAGCCACACTCCCAAGAGCTTGCCTATGAAAAATTCACCGCGGGAAACGGAACTGACGAGCGCCATATCGATGGTGCGCGATTCGATTTCCCTCCGCCAAGTATGTACCGCTCCGTAAACTGCAAAAATCACGCCTCCCATCAACAGCGCCGAAAAGCCGGCGTCACGGGACATTCGTTCGATATCCCCGAATTGATGGATGTGCATCAGCGGAGTCAAAATCGCCAACGCCTGGGCGCTTAGTAGCACCAAAAGCGTAAGCGGCTCGGAAAGCACTTCCTTCGCCGTCGAACGGACGATGGAAAGCATTCGCCTCACTTATCAGAAATACTGCGCGATGGAATTCTGATACAGCTGCCAGGCCAGGAAGCCAATAACCACACAGGCCGCAAACTGCATCAACGTAGAAAGCGTATACACCCATTCCGGCGTAGTATCCTTAGGCGCGGAAGGCACCGGCGGAATCGGAGCGGACGGCATATCCGGAATGTCGGCAATATCCGCAACCTCCCCTTCCGGCGCCGGAGCAGGAGCTGAAGCGGGAGCCGTAGATGTGCGCTTAACATTGAATTTACCAGTCGGCTTTACTGCAACGCCAGGACGCGTAATTTTAAGCGTTTTGCGCTGCGTAATGGAAGCTTCATTCTTAACTGTAGGCGCGGAAGAAGGCGAAGCCGTCGGAGTCGTCGCAGTAGCGGTAGGCTTCAACGCCGGATTCGGCTTAAGCACTTTCGAAGTCGAGCCCGGCAACACCGCGGGACGTTTAATCCGGATTGTCTTAAGCGTAGGTCCTTCATTCTTTACCGGCGCCACCCCGATTGCATCCGAAAGCGCAATACGCGCAGTCTTATGCTTCGCGGCCTGCTTCTGATCTTCTTTATCCACACCCCCGAGAATGCCGGTCTTGTGCAAAACTGCTTGCTGAGGAATCTGCTGAGTTACGCCTTTAAGCTTCTGCGTAACCGACTTCAAAGCCTCCATCGGCTTCGGCGCTTCAGCAACCGGTTTTGGCGCTTCAACAACCGGTTTCGGCGCTTCCACTGGTTTCGGCGCTTCAGCAACAGGTTTAGGCGCTTCTACCGGTTTCGGCACCGGCTTGATAATCGGTTTAGGTAGCGGTTTCGCTGCCACTGTAGCGCCGGGCTTGCGGATAACCGGCTTAAGCCCGCCAATCGCAGGCTTCGGCGGCAGTTTAAGACCGGTCGCGAGTGCACCTGGCTTCGGCGGCAGCTTAATGCCAGTAGCGAGCGTGCCCGGCTTCGGCGGCAGTTTAAGTCCGGCAGCAGGAGCGGCGGTTGGTTTCGGCGGCAGTTTAAGCCCGGTCGCGAGCGTGCCCGGCTTCGGCGGAAGTTTCAAGCCCGCCGACATCGGCGGCTTCGCAAACGGGTTCGCCGCCTGAGGCGGTTCCGCCGCTGTAACCGGAGTAAGTTTTACATCTTCCGCCATGACCGCACCTCCTTAGAATTTTAGACCGCCATCACTTCGGCTTCTTTGGACTTAAGCTCGGCATCGATTTTGGCAATGCCATCATCGGTAGCTTTCTGCACCTTATCCAAACCGCCTTTGAGATCATCCTCGGAAATTTTCTTATCCTTCTCCAGCTTTTTAAGCGCATCGTTGGCATCGCGACGAACATTCCGCATCGCAACCTTCTGCGCTTCCGCCTGGGTCTTCGCGACCTTCACGATTTCCTTGCGACGCTCCTCGTTAAGTTCGGGAACGGTGATGCGGAGCACCTTGCCATCCGTCTGCGGAGTGATGCCGATGTTGGCCGCCAAGATCGCCTTGTTCATCGCCTCGATCACCGTGGGGTCGAACGGCGTGATCTTGATCTGACGCGGTTCCGGAGTGGAAATCGTGCCGAGATTCTTGATCGGAGTGGGCGCGCCGTAATAATCGACCTTGATCGAATCGACCATCGCCGGCGAGGCTTTACCGGTCCTAAGACCTGCGAACTGCGCCTTAAGCGCATCGAAGCTCTTCTGAATTTTAGTCGTGGTATCGTTCAATACTTCTGAAACAGTTTCCATTATAGTATCTCCAATTTTGTGTTAATTATATCATATTTCCGTCGAGTTGTGGGAAAAATATTCAAAAAATCTATTTTCAAGGACGAAACGCATAACCGATACCGCGAACGGTTTCCAGCGCTTTACCGGCCTTGCCCAGCCGCTCCCGCAGCCGGAAAATGACTACCGAAAGCACATTGTCGGTATTGTCGCTATCCAGTCCCCAGAAACGGGTCAGCAGATGATCGCGGTTGAATACTTCGTTGGGATTATCCGCAAAAAACCGCAAAATCGCCAATTCTTTCTCGGTGATCGTGAAAGTCTTACCCTCGCTTTCCACCTGCATTTTCACAGGATCCACCGTTGCGCCGGCGAAATCGAAACTGGAACTCACCATCGCTCCCGCGAGCCTTCTCGCAACACTGCTAAGCCTCGCCAAGATCACCTCGTTGGAAACATTCTTCGAGATGAATGAATCCGCCCCGAGCCCCAAAGCATGCACTTCGTCCTCTTCACTGTCGAAGCCGGTGAAGAACAGTATCGGCGTGTTCGGATCGTCCTCGCGGATTCGCTCGCACACTTCGGTACCTCTCATTTTCGGCATGCCGATATCGAGTAACATCATGTCCGGGCGATGTTTTTTATAAAGCTCAAATGCCTCTGAACCGTCCTTAGCGACCCGCACCCGATAGCCATTATCCGTCAAGAGTTGCGTGATGGATTCCCGAATCACCAAATCATCATCGGCGAAGATAATATCCAGATTATTGTTCATAGACTATCACCTCATCCAACGGTATATCGGTTGTTTCCTGCGGGAGCGTCTCGACTACCTGCCAAGGATACGCTACTCCCCAAGCGAGCGCACCCATCTTACGTTCCTTAAGAAAGCGGTCGTACCAACCACCGCCGAAACCGATTCGTGCGCCTTTCTTCGTGAACGCGAGCCCTGGACAAATCCAAAGGTCCACTTCGCTTCCCCGCTCGACGGTATAGTTTTCGCCGCGCTTTTCCGGAAACACCACCTCGATCGAATTTCTTTCGCACCAAGCAATGTAGTCCTTAAGATCAATCTCCGTGGGCAGCGCCTGATATGCGCAGACGAGTTTCATTCCCTTCGAGCGGTCCATCAACTTTTCACAAATGCGCTGCGCATAGGCGGCTCTCGTTACCACGGGAACCGCCTTGCGCCGCGCCTTCATTGCGGCACGGATTTCAGCCTTGGCGTTTGGAGACGGCAAAGGCGTAAGCATTGCGGAACATGCGCATCCAAGGTCCATCGACCTTGAACGAACCATCGTTATACGAAAGCTGGCACGCTCTAAAGCCGCGCTCAGGATGGGGCATCATGATCGTCGCGCGTCCATCTTCGGACGTGAACGCCGTCTGACCGCCGATCGACCCGTTGGGATTGAACGGATATCTCGTAGTCGCTTTGCCGTAGCCATCCACGAAATGGGCCGCGCAAATCGAAGGCGTAAAGCCATCCGTCCAGACGCGTCCTTCGCCATGCGCCACCGCAATCGGCAACCGCGAACCTTCCATACCCTTGAAGAAGATGGAGGGGGACGGCTCGATCTCGATCATTGCCAGCCGCGCTTCGAACTGTTCGGAGATGTTCTTTACGAACTTCGGCCAATGCTGAGCGCCGGGGATGATGTCCTTCAATTGCGAAAGCATCTGACAGCCATTGCAAATACCGAGCGAGAACGTATCGGGACGCTCAAAGAAGGTCTTGAACATCTCGCGCAGACGATCGTTGAAGAGAATCGAACGCGCCCAGCCGGAGCCGGCTCCGAGCACGTCACCGTACGAAAAGCCTCCGCAAGCAACGAGTCCTTGGAAGTCCTTAAGGTCCACCCTGCCTTCGATGAGGTCCGACATGTGCACATCCTGACAGTCGAAACCGGCGAGCGCAAACGCCGCCGCCATTTCGATATGTCCATTGACACCCTGTTCACGCAGGATGCACATGCGAGGAGCAATTTTCGAATTAGCGAATTTTCGAATTTTCGAATCATCCGCATCCGGATCGAAAGTGAGATGGTAATTGAGCCCGGGATCGCGCTCATCGAGTGCGTTATCGTACTCTTCGCGGGCAGTCACCGGATTATCCCGGTGGGCCTGCATGCGATAGGTGGTCTCACTCCATGCACGGCGCAAATACGTAAGGTCAGTCTTGATCGCCAAGCGCTCGCCTACCCAAATGCTGAACTCGCGCGAGCTCTGCGTACAGGTACCAATTACACAAGCGGGAACGCGGGCATCCTTGAAGAGCTTAAGCACCTTCGCCTGATTCTTCGCCGAAACCTGCAACACTGCACCGGGCTGCTCATTATAGAGCTGCTCGAGTACGTCGCCGTCAGGAAGACGCGCGAGAATCCCACGTCCACCGGTAATCGCCATTTCCGCGAGCGTCACCGCGAGTCCGCCGTCCGAACGATCGTGATAGGCGAGCGCGAGCTTGCCCTTCACTACCTTCTGCATGGCATTGAAGAAGCGCTTCAAGAGCGCGGCATCGCTATCGGCATGGGTATTCCCAAGCTGACCGTACACCTGCGCGAGCGCCGTCGCCCCAAGCGGATACGAACCCTTCGAAAGGTCCACATAGATGAGCGCCGAAACGCCCCCTTCCGGATCGTGCTTCAAATCGGGCGTAAGCGTAAGACGGACGTCTTTCACCGGCGCGAAGCTCGAGACGACGAGCGAGAGCGGAGCTACCTGCTTATGTTCCTTACCTTCCTTATCCTGCCAAACGGTATGCATCGAGCAGCTATCCTTGCCGACAGGAATCGAAACGCCCAGTTTAGGACAGAAATTAAGGCCGACTTCCTCCACCGTATCGTAGAGAATCGCATCCTCACCAGGGTCCCCGCAAGGCGCCATCCAGTTAGCGGAAAGCCGAATCTGGGAGATATCCCCAACATCAGCGGCAGCGAGGTTGGTAATCGCCTCGGTAATCGCCATCCGACCGGAGGCGGGTCCGTCGATCAAGGCCACGGGACTGCGCTCACCCGTTGCCATCGCCTGACCATGATAGGTCGTGTAACCCATCGTCGTCACCGCACAATCCGCGGCCGGCAACTGATAACGTCCCACCATCTGATCGCGTGCAACGCGACCAGTAACCGTACGATCGGTAATCGTAATGAGGAAGGTCTTATCCGCTACACAAGGTAAGTGCAGAATACGGGTAAGCGCATCTAACGGCTTTACACCTTCAAAATTGGTCGGCAGTAATTTCTTCTTCGTGCGTTTAACTTTGCGCACCATTCTCGGCGGCTTGCCCAAAAGGACCTTGATGTCCATATCAATCGGGCTATTGCCAAAGTGCGAATCGTTGAGTACGAGCTGTCCATCCCCAGTCGCAACGCCAATGAACGCCACGGGACACCGCTCACGCTTGCAGAGTTCCTCGAAGAAATACCTCGCTTCGGGCTTGAGCGCCAATACATAACGTTCCTGCGCTTCACAGCACCAGATTTCCATCGGATTCATCGAGCGCTCTTCGTTATGCACCTCGCGAAGCTCAAACTTGCCGCCCGTCGCTTCCACCAGCTCGGGACAGCCATTGGAAAGTCCCCCCGCGCCGATATCGTGAATGGACATAATCGGGTTCGCCTTGCCGAGATAACTGCAAGCATCGATTACTCCCTGCGCACGCCGCTGCATTTCCGCATTGCCACGCTGCACCGAGTTGAAGTCAAGTGCTTCGGAATTCGTGCCCGTCATCATCGACGAAGCCGCCCCGCCGCCAAGCCCGATGCGCATCGCCGGTCCTCCGATCTGCACAATGAGCGCGCCGACTTTAACCGGCTTTTTCTCCACCTGACTGCGACGAATAACTCCCATACCACCAGCGAGCATGATCGGCTTATGATAGCCTCTTAAATCCCCGCCGATTTCATTTTCGTAAGTACGGAAAAATCCGCAAAGCTGTGGACGCCCGAATTCATTGCCGAAAGCCGCTCCCCCGATGGGACCTTCCGTCATGATCGAAAGCGGTGTCGCCAAACGCGTCGGGAACTCGGCATAGAGCCGTTCCCACGGTTGCGGAAAACCGGGTATCCGCAAGTTGGATACCATAAAGCCGCTAATGCCTGCAACCGTTCTTGAACCGGTACCAGTCGCCGCCTCATCACGGATTTCTCCGCCTACCCCTGTAGCCGCCCCCGGATACGGTGAAATCGCCGTCGGGTGGTTGTGAGTTTCGACCTTCATCAGCTGGTCAAGCTGATCGGGCTTGAACGAATATTCTTTCGTCTTCGGATCAATTGCGAAAATATCGGTCTTGAAACCGGTCACCACCGAAGAGTTGTCCTTATACGCGCTTAAAGTATCCTGGGGACGCTTCTTATGCGTGTTCTTGATCATCTCGAAGAGCGAATGACGTTGCTTCTTGCCGTTGATGATGAATTCCGCGCCGAAGATCTTGTGCCGGCAATGTTCGGAGTTAACCTGCCCGAACATCGTCAGTTCCGTATCCGTCGGGTTGCGTCCCGCCTTCTTAAAGCTTTCGGCGAGATATTTCATCTCGACTTCACTGATTGCGAGCCCCATCTCCTCATTCGCTTCCTGAATCGCCTTAAGGCCCTTGCCCAATACATCGTAGACCCTACCGGGACGTGGCTCCGCGACTTCGAAAAGGTCGGAGATATCCTCATAGGCGCCTTCCGTCATCTTGTCGAACAGCACTTTACGCGCCTCGACCGGCAACTCCGGCTGGGTGATGAAACGAATGCCGCGTTCCACTCGCTTGATGGACTTAAGTCCGCAATTGCGGAAGATATCCGTCGCCTTCGAACTCCACGGGGAAATCGTCCCCTTGCGCGGAGTCACGAAAAAGTCCGCTTCGGCGCAATCGCCTTCAGCATTAAGGAGCGTTGCCGCGCGCTCTAATTCGCGCACGTCAAACGCTTCGGAAGTCATTTCAAGCGCATACACGTATTTGGCATCAAAAACAACGCCCGCGAGATTCGGATCGAACTTCGCGAGCGCATCTTTGATGGCGTCCAAACGGAAAGGTGAATACGCGTCGGAACCCAGCAAAAGAATCATGATGTTTTAATCTTTAAAAGTTACAATACCTTTACCCTTGCGGCACACGCCCACAATGTTGTACGGCTGATGTGCGGCCTTGAGGATGTTCGTCGCTTTCACGAGATCGCGCTTCTGGATGATGATCACGAAGCCGATACCCATGTTGAAGACGCGGTACATCTCGTCCTTATCGACCTTACCCTGACGCTCGATGAACTTGAAGATCGTCGGCACCTGCCAGGAATTGCGGTCGATTTCGGCGTTAACCACCTTGGGGAGCACTCTCGGGATGTTATCCTGAAAGCCACCGCCGGTAATGTGCGCCATGCCCGTGATGTGGATCTTACGCGCCATCAACGCCGAAACCGGACGCAAGAAGCTGCGATGGGTCGCCAAAAGCGCCTCACCGAACGTCTGATCGGTACCGGGCAGTTTATCGCGGTAAGAGCACTGACAAAGATCGAAGATCACCCGACGCGCCAGCGAAAAGCCGTTCGTCTGGAGCCCCCCCGAAGGCAGCCCGATGATTACGTCTCCCGCCCGAATCGACTTGCCGGTGATGAGATTTTTCTTCTGCACGCACCCGACGATCGTTCCGACGAGATCGTATTCGTTCGCCGGATAAAGTCCCGGCATTTCGGCGGTTTCGCCGCCGAGGAGCGCCATGTGGTTCTCCTTGCAGGCCTTGCAAAGACCGGTCACAATCTGCTTGAAGACTCCGGGCTCCACTTTGGAAGTTCCAACGTAGTCCATGAAAAAGAGCGGCTTCGCCCCCTGAACGAGAATATCGTTCACGCAGTGGTTCACGATATCCTGTCCAACGGTGTCGTGACGATTCATCATCGCCGCCACTTTCAATTTCGTGCCTACGCCGTCCGTGGACGCGACCAAGATCTGATCGCGACCGGCCGGAACTTTGTGGAGGCCGCCGAACGCGCCGATTCCACCGAGCACGTTCGCGGTCTTGGTCTGAGCCACCATCTGCTTGATGGAGGCTACCGCGCCCATCTTGACGTCGATATCGACGCCCGCTTGGGCATATGCGGATTTGGGTTTATCCGAGCTTGCCATTGGAACCGAGTACCTTGACGATTTTGTGGATGTACATCGCCTTCATCGCATCACGCGCCGGCGTAAGATACTGACGGGGATCGAAGTGACCGGGGTTCTCCGCGAAATGCTTGCGGATCGCCGCCGTCATCGCAAGACGCGAGTCGGAGTCGATGTTGATCTTGCAAACTGCGCTCTTCGAAGCCTTGCGGAGCTGCTCTTCCGGAATACCGACCGCATCGGGGAGCTTGCCGCCGAACTTGTTGATGGTATCGACGCAATCCTGCGGAACGCTCGACGAACCGTGCAACACGATCGGGAAGCCCGGGAGCTTCTTCTCAACGGCCTTCAACACATCGAACGCCAACGGCGGCGGAACGAGCTTGCCGGTCTTCTTGTCGCGGGTGCACTGCGCAGCGGTGAACTTGTACGCGCCATGGCTCGTGCCAATCGAAATCGCGAGCGAATCGCAACCAGTCTTGGTCGCGAACTCGATCACTTCTTCAGGCTTGGTGTAGTGCGAAACCGCGCTCGAAACTTCATCCTCAACACCGGCGAGAACTCCGAGTTCGGCCTCGACCGTCACATCGTGCTTGTGAGCGTAGGCGACGACCTTCTTGGTGAGCTTGATGTTCTCCTTGAACGGAAGCGCGCTGCCGTCGATCATCACCGAGCTGAAGCCCGAATCAATGCAGCTCTTGCAAGTTTCATAGCTGTCACCATGGTCGAGGTGGAGAACGATCTCCGGCTTCTTGCAGCCGAGTTCCTTCGCATACGCGACCGCGCCCTGCGCCATGTAACGAAGAATCGTGGGGTTGGCGTACTTACGCGCACCCTTCGAGACCTGCATGATCACGGGGGACTTGGTCTCCACCGCTGCCTGGACGATGGCCTGCATCTGCTCCATCGTGTTGAAGTTGAACGCGGGAATCGCATAACCGCCTTTGACGGCCTTAGCGAACATCTTCTTGGTATTGACTAAACCAAGTTCCTTATAGCTGGTCATTTGCTTGTACTCCTTATGTTAAACCCCAATATGGGGAAATTGATTGGCGCGTATTATACCAAAATTCGCGGAATATAACAAGCAGAAAGTGAATGGGGTGTCCCATTCACTTGGCTCGGGCGGCTGGATTCGAACCAGCGACCAATTGATTAACAGTCAACTGCGCTACCACTGCGCCACGCCCGAATTGGTTTAAGTGGTGCGTAGTATATCATTTTTCCCCACCATTTGTCAATAGCGAATTTTCTTATATCGCATGGACGCGAAAGGCAACCCATCCTGTCAAAATTTCTTAAAGTCTGATTTTTGTTGTTC
>R14__coassemble_324_pt1 | contig 36831 bp, 34 predicted proteins | sample R14__metabat2_high_PE_051 | metagenome-assembled genome bin R14 | reverse complement strand
ATCGCGCGCTGGACATCGTCCGTACGAATTACGCCGTCCTTATCGGCATCCAAGAGGTCCAGAAACGCCTTATCGAACCTTACCCCGTTCACCGGACAGGAAAGCGCATACCATTCTTTGAGATCCTGAGTTATACCGTTCATACTGCTCCTTCCATAGTAGCTTGAATTGCTGCCGCCAAAATATAAGTTTCACCAGCGGCGAGGGTGCGTCCGCCCGGCCAATCGCTTACCGGCTCGACACAAACGAACTTGCGCCAATCATCGGCGCTGAAATCGGGGAGTGGATTCTCGGGACCGGGATTCCACACGACAGTACGGGTGTTGCCGGTTGAGACGAGCGCGAACGCCCGCTTAAGGCCGGGGTCGAGAATCGCAAGCTCATGCTTCGCGACTTCCGGCATCGAGATGATTTCGTCAAGCGCACGGTCGATCTTAAGTTCGCCCTCGGGGAGTCCCTTAAGCGTAGCCTGATCGCGTTCACGCACGCGGAAATACGGATGGAGTCCACAGCTGAAATCAAACGGCGCATCGCCCTTATTCACGACCGTGAGCGTAAGGTTGAGCTTCATCGAGATGGAAATCTTGTACTCGAGGTCGAACTCATGCGGCCAAAGCTTAAGCGTTTCTTCATCGCTCTTAAGCCCGAGGGTTACCTCGGTGATCTCATCCGAATATTCCGTCCCACGGACCTCAAACACCAGCTTGCGCGCAAAGCCGTGTTGAGGCAGTTCCTTTGAAAAGCGATTGCCGAACTGCGGGAAGCACACCGGGATGCCACCATGGAAAGAATCGGCACGATTGTATTCGGCATCTTTCTTGTCCGGACGGAAAATCACGGGGAAGTGTCCCGTAGGCTTATACGAAAGCACATTCGCACCTAAGAGCGCAATTTCTGCGCTGCCGTATTTGTTGGCGATAACCGCATTCGGGTAGCCGGCGAAACCCTCCCGGAAGACGATCCGTCCCGGAGCTCCGTATTTTGAATTAAGTTCTATGATGGACATGCTGCATATTATATCATATTTCCGGCTTAAGCGGCTACATTTTTTCGTAGCGCGAGATGGGTATAGACGGCGATGGTAACGCAAATCGGCGCGATGAAAATCGCCGAAAGCGCCACAATCCAGCCGGGAATTTGGAGCGGAACCATAATCGCACAAACGAGAAAAAGCGAAATCGTATAAGCAATCTGACCGGACATCACCGCCTTTGGACACTTCCGCGCCGCCGCGATGCCTTCGATGCGCGCACGGACGGCATGAATGACCGCAATCGCCGAATAAATGCCGATCGCAATCCGCGCCGGCGACAAGATGCGGGAGGGGACGTTCTGAAATACGCCGAAATACCAATTGCCAAGCCACGGCGTGGAAAAAGCTAACGGTACGATGCCGAGGAGGAGACCTGCGATCACCGCATAACCGAGTAGCCGCCGATCGCCCGGATATTCCGGCGGAAACTTAACCGATACCGGTTGGAGTTTAAGCGCGGCGAATGCCACGGGATTCGCCACCCCGATCGTCACATAGTGAATAGCCAACATATCCACGGCATCGGCAGTGCGGGCGACGAAAGCGGCAATAATGAGCGGTGAGGACGCTAGCAGGAAGCCCCCAAGCGCCAATGGTAAGGTGAAACGGAACTGTTCCAAGGTAAGCGAGGCGACGGAGATGGCGCAATCGGGAATCTCGGCTACGGAACGTCCACGGAGCTCTTCTACATACGGTCGCGCATACCACCAAGTAACGAACGTCTCCAGCCACACGCCGGCAGTGAGCGCGAAAAGTCCCCACCAATGTCCAACCAGTCCACACCGCGGAAACACATAGCTAAACCCCATCGTGACGAATAGCCGCAACAAAGTAGCATTATTGGCCTTGGCGCTTTCAAGCTTATTGAAGAGTACGACCATCGATACATTGCGCAGGAAGAAGCCGGCGTTCATCACCACTCCACCGAGCAGGATCTCCCGTGAAATTTTCGCCAGTTCCGACGGCAACGAGAAAAAGCCTTCAAAAATCCAAGTATCCAGCGGCGGCACGAGCGGTAAACATTGCAAGGCAAGCAGCGCTCCCATCATGATCGCATTAAGGCGCTTAAAGGAAACATAACCGAACCAAGTTTTGGCGAACACGAGGCCCGTGGTGATCAGTCCCGCGCCCAAGGAACCGATCATGAACATGATCATCAGTCCCTGGCTGAACGCGGTAAGCGCATTCACTCCATAAACGCCGTGAGTGACGATGCCGGCGACTAACGGATACGACAGGGACTGCGAGAACCCCTGCAGCAACAACGGCACATAGAACCGCGTTACCCGTGGAACGGAAAAAACAAAGGAACCCGCGCCAGAAGGCAACGGGTCCTTGTGAAGCAATCGCCGAAAAGCGATCACCAGCGAGTCTCGCGACGCGGACCGCGATCGCCGCCGCCGAAGCCACGACCACCGCCGAAACCACCGCGACCACCGCGGAAGCCACCGCGCTCTTCACGAGGCGGACGGGGCTGGGACTCATTGACGCGCACTGTGCGGCCATCGAGTTCTTTTCCGTTCAGCGCGTCAATCGCGGCCTGTGCCTGAGTGGCATCGGGCATCGTGACGAAGCCGAATCCTTTGCTACGACCGGTCATGCGATCGGTGACTACGCGAACGGCGGTAACTTCACCGAAAGCACCGAACGCAGCCTTGAGACCATCGTCGGTTGTCGCCCAGGCGAGATTACCAACATAGATTTCCATCTGATTCTTCCTTTGTTTACTTTGTACTACTGAACTCGAAAGCACCCGCTTCCACAATTCAATAATGCGAATTGTATCACTTTTACCCCCCGTTCGTCAATAGCGAATTTAGAGGGAAATTCCATTTTGCTGCGCGACCAAGGCGTCCGCCTTGTACATTTTGCGGAGCTTCGGCTTCTCGATTTTGCCCGTCGGATTGCGCGGAACCTCGGCGAAAATGACCTTTCGGGGACGCTTATAACGCGGCAGCTCGAGACAGAAATCATTCACCTCCGCTTCGGTCATCGACATACCTTCCTTAACCGAAATGATTGCCGCCGCAATCTCGCCGAGGCGTGCATCGGGCAGTCCGATAACGGCCACATCCTTGATCTTCGGATTGGCGCGGAGGAAGTCCTCAATCTGCACCGGATAAAGATTTTCGCCACCGGTGATGATTACATCCTTAGCGCGGTCCACGAGATAGATGAAGCCCTCGCGCTCTTCGGCCATGTCGCCGGTAAGCAGCCAATCAGGTTCCTTCTTAATCTCCGCCGTCGCCTCGGGATTCTTATAGTACTCCTTCATCACGCCCGGGCCTTTAAGCGCCAGTTCGCCCACCTCACCCGGCTTTACCGGCGTAATGCCGTCCGCCCCGACGATTTTCGTCTCCCAGCCGAATCCGGCGATACCAATCGCGCCGACATGCTCGATGTTCTCAACGCCGAGATGCACCGCACCGGGTCCGGTTGATTCGCTCAAACCGTAGTTGGTATCGTAATCATGATGCGGGAAGACGCTCTTCCAGCGTTTGATCAGCGCCGGCGGAACCGGCTGCGCGCCGATATGCATGAGCCGCCACTGGTCGAGGTGGTACTCTTCGAGCTTTACCGCGCCGCGCTCAATCGCGTCGAGGATATCCTGCGCCCACGGTACCAAGAGCCACACAATCGTGCAACGCTCTTCGGAGGCGACCCGAAGAATCCACTCCGGCTTGACGCCCTTCAAGAGTACCGACTTGCCACCCACGAGGAAGCTCCCGAACCAGTGCATCTTCGCACCGGTATGATAGAGCGGCGGAATACAGAGGAAACAATCGTCCTTCGTCTGACCATGATGCGCCTGCTCAACACGGCAGGAATGCATCAAGCAGCGATGCTGCAACACAATCGCTTTCGGGAAGCCCGTCGTACCGGATGAAAAATAAATCGCCGCTTCATCTTCCTCAGTAAGCGGAATCGCCGGCGTCTTCGAAGAGCAGTAAGCAACAAGCGCGCGGAAGTTCTCGGCGAAGCTCGGACATCCCTCTCCAAGGTATAACTTCGCCTTGAGCCGCGGCACGCGATCGACAATCGCCTCCACCCGGCCGATGAATTCCGGACCAAACACCAGCGCATCCGCATCCGCGAGTTCCAGACAATATTTAATTTCATCCGCGGTGTAACGGAAATTGAGCGGCACCGCCATGCAACCAGCTTTCAACACGCCGAAATAGGTAGGCAGCCACTCCAGACAGTTCATCATCAAAATCGCGACCTTATCGCCCTTCTTGAAGCCGCGCGACAGGAGAAAGTTCGCAAAGCGATTAGCCTGCTCGTTGAACTCGCCCCAGGTGATTTCCGTGCGATACGCTTCATCCGCGCTCGACTCGATGAGCGAATATTCCCGCCAAGTGGTATGCTTAGCTTCGAATTCCTGAGGATTGATCTCCACCAGGGCGACATCCTGCGGCCATTCGGTCGCATTGCGTTCGAGCACCTCGGGGATGGTCTTGAAGGTATCAGTAGAGTTTTTCATATTCACCTTTATTTACCTTTTTCAAAGTGTGGAAACCGGCGCGCTTGGCGCGATAATGAAGATCGGTACGCGAATGCGTAAGCCCGGGCGCCTGGATGACCCGATAGATCGGCGCTCCGCATTCGGGACATTCCGTAAGCTTCGCATCCATAAGATGCTGTTCGATCTCGAACGAATCTCGGCATTTCGGGCAGGACATATTCTCGTCCTTCGCCTCATAGACATAAAGCGGCATTACTTCGATTCTTTCACTAAATAGACAGGACGACGCTTAAGCTCGCGGAACATGCCGGCAATATAGAGGCCGAGAATACCGATTACGAAAAGTTGGAGTCCGCCCAAAAACAGCACCACGCAGATAATCGTCGGCCAGCCGGTAACCGGATCGCCGTAGATAAGCCACTTCGTAAACACCCACGTCATATAGCAAAACGCCCCGAGCGTGGAAAGGAAGCCCAACGCCGAAGCGATTTGCAAGGGCGCCGTTGAGAACGCGAGCAATCCACGGATCGAATAGGCGAAAAGCGTCCAAAAGCTCCATTTCGTCTCCCCGACCGTACGCGTGATGTTATCCATCTCCAGCCATTTGGTCTTAAAGCCCACCCACTGGTAAATGCCCTTGGTGAAACGGTTAACTTCCTTAAGCGACAATACCGCGTCGACTACCTGACGGGACATCATCCGGTAGTCCATCGAGCCATCCTTAAGCGAAACATCGGAATAGCGGCTCATGAGTGCATAAAAGCGATGGGCGAACCAACTGCGTATCGGCGGCTCGCCGGTGCGGGTCGTACGACAGGCGGCGGCGCAGTCATAACCCTCTTCTTCAATAGCGCGCACCATTTCCGGCAAAAGCTTGGGATCGTGCTGGAGGTCGACATCCATCGTAACTACCAGCTCGCCGGTTGCATGGGTAAGACCGGCATAAAGCGCGGCCTCCTTGCCGAAGTTGCGCGAGAACGACACATACCTTACCCGCGCATCCTGCTCCGATAGCGCCTTGATCGCAGCTAATGTACCATCCGAGGAGCCATCATCCACGAACACGAGTTCGATGTCGTTCTTTAGTCCCAAATCGAACACCGTCGAAGCGAAGACATCAATGCACTTCTCTTCGTTGTACGCCGGAACTACTATCGAGAGCTTATTCATTCTTGATTTCAGCGGTCGGAAAGTTTCACATAATCCCGCGGATGGAAGATCGGCTTGTAAGCCGGACGGATAATCGGGCCGGCATTGACGAGTTCTTCCATACGATGGGCACACCACGAAACGCAGCGAGCAATTGCAAAGAGCGGCGTATAAAGATCTTTCGGGATGCCCAGCATATCATAGACAAAGCCGGAATAAAGATCGACATTCGCGCAGACATCCTCGGCATGCGGATGGCGTTTCTTGATGATCGCCGGACCGAACTTCTCAATGCGCTCTAAAAGTAGCATCTGCGCTTCACGTCCCTTCTCCTTCGCAAGCGCCTCCGCCTTGGCCTTCAAGAGCTGAGCGCGCGGATCCGAAATCGTATAGACTGCGTGACCGAGGCCATAGATAAGGCCCGTCTTGTCGCCCGCCTTCTTATCCGCAATGCGCTCGAGATACTTGATGATGTTCTCTTCCTTCGACCAGTTCTTCACATTCCACATGATCTCTTCCATCTGCCGCATTACCCGCAGATTGGCGCCACCGTGTCTACCGCCCTTAAGCGAAAGAATGGAGGACGCGACCGAGGAGTAGATGTCGGAGTGGGAGGAGGTTACTACATGCGTTGTGAAGGACGAATTATTGCCGCCGCCATGTTCGGCATGGAGAATGAGCGCGAGATCCAAGGTTTCCGCTTCAAGCTTGGTGTAACGTCCATCCTCGCGCGTCAACATCAGGATATTCTCCGCCGTGGATTTCGCCGGATCGGGATTACGGATCATCAGCGAAGCGCCGTCATGATAATGGGACTTCGCCTGATAGGCATACGCCGCAATCGTTGGGAGCGAACCGATGAGATCGATGGACTGCTCCAGACACTTCTCGATCGAAAGATCATCTGGATCGCCCTCGGGATCGTAAGCATAAGCGAACAATACCGCGCGGGCGAGCGCATTCATTAGATCCTTCGGCGGGTCGCGCATAATCGCATTATCACGGAACGCCTCCGTAAGCCGACGATACGAGCCGATCTTCGCGCGCCAATCATCCAGCGCTTTCGCCGTCGGCAATTCTCCGAAAAGTAGCAAATAAGCCGTCTCTTCATATCCGAAGCGATGTTCCTTTTTATCGGCCTCGACGATGTCTTTCACATTGATGCCACGATAGTAGAGTTCACCGGGGATCGCCTGCTTCTCGCCTTCGTCCATCACGTACCCGTGCACATTGCCGATGGTGGTAAGCCCCACCAACACGCCGGTACCATTATCATTGCGAAGGCCACGCTTCACGCCGTACTTACGATACAGCGCCGGATCGATGTAATCGACCTTACGGACCTTATCCGCCTGCTTCTTAAGCCATTTCTTCTCTACCATAATGTTGTATTATATCATATTTTCGCCGCGATTTCAAACCGACTGAGGATTTCGGCGGCGAATGCTTCCGGAGCAATCGCCTGAGATTCATCGACTCCCATACGTCCCGCGCCATTATCGAACATCTTCGTTTTGATATAACGCGGTTCCAAGGCGGTTACCGAAATCTTCTTCGGCTTAAGTTCCGCTGCATACGCCCTGGCCAACGCCGAAAGCGCCCCTTTGGACGCACAATACGCCGTTCCACCAGCCCAGCCTTCAGTAGCGGAAACCGATGAAACTGCGATTACCTGCATACCCAAAGGATTATACCGTTTTTCCGCTACAATGTACTTAATCAGCCGATGGAAAAGTCCGCAATTAACTTGGAAGGTCTCCATCAAAAGCTCTTCCGAAGTAAGCGCAACCGGCTTTATGGGACAAGTTCCCGTACAGAAGACGACCGCATCAATTGGCGAATTGGCGAATTTTTGAATTGCGAATTGCGGATCGGCGAGCGCCTCGAAATCGGCACGATTAAACTCGATTACCGTATGACCGGACTTCTCAGCGAGGGCTTTCACCGCTCCGCCGATACCTCCGGTCGTACCTGTAATAAGAATCGTCAAGCGCTTAGAACTCCAATGCCTCGTACATCTTAGCGAGGAATTCCGCGTAGGTCATACGCGTCTGCTGCATCGAGTCACGCTCACGCACGGTGAAGGTGCCGTCCTTAGTGGACTGTTCATCCACCGTAATGCACCACGGCGTACCTGCTTCGTCCTGCCGACGATATCTGCGCCCGATCGCACCGGACACATCCCACATGCAGTTGACCTTCTTCTGGAGCTTCTGGAAGATCTCCCGCGCGAGTTTATCCTGCGCTTCATCCTTCTTGATGAGCGGGAAAATCGCTACCTTGATCGGCGCCACTTTCGGATTGAAGTGCAATACCGTACGGATATCTTCCTTGCCCTTGTCGTCCGTAAGCTTCTGCTCCTCATACGCTTCACAGAGGAGCGCGAGCATCAGACGGTCCACGCCGGCCGAAGGCTCGATTACGTGCGGAACATACTTGCCGTCGAAGAGGTTGAGGCAGAACTTTTCCGCTGCTTCCGCGCTCTTGCCGCGCTTGATCCAATCCGCCTGTACATTCTCGATGAACGCCTTACGTGCGGCATCATCCAGCTTCTTGCATGCCTGCTTCAGCGGATCGTCAAATACCATCTGCGACTCGCCGGAATGCTGCTGATGCTGCGAAAGATCGAAATCGCTGCGTGCGGCGATACCCTCGAGCTCCTGACGTCCAAACGGAAAATCATACTCGATATCCACGCATGCGCGGGCATAGTGGGCGAGTTCATCCGGTTTCTGCCAGTACTCGACGAAATGCTCGGTCGGGAGGCCCACCGCATTGAGGAACCGCTTGCGCTGTTCGACCCAGTACTTATGCCAGACTTCCCAGCCCCAGTCATCCTGCACGGGACCATTCAAATCGGGATTGTCGGCAAGCGTCACTACATGTCCATACTGCAGCTCGATCGCTTCATCCGGACGGATAAAGAACTCAAGCTCCATCTGCTCGAATTCGCGACTGCGGAAAGTATAGTTGCGCGGGGTAACCTCGTTACGGAAGCTCTTACCCATCTGCGCGATGCCGTAAGGTACGGTCTGACGGGAAGTCGCGGTAACATTCTGGAACTGCGCGAAAATCGCCTGAGCGGTTTCCGGACGGAGATACGCAACATTTGAAGGATCGTCAATCGGACCTACGACCGTCTTGAACATCAAATTGAACGGCTTCGGCTCGGTGAGTTCGCCGCCGCAGTAGGGACAGAAGAAGTCACTTCCCGCCACCTTCGGCTGTGGCTTTTTCTTCTGTTCGGCGTAGATATCCTTAATCTGGTCGGCGCGCATCAACTTCTTGCAGTCCTTGCACATCGTCATCGGATCGGCGAAAGTGTCGAGATGTCCCGAAGCCTTCCAGATTTTCGGATGCATGATGATCGTCGCATCCAGTCCCGCGACATCGGTACGTCCACGCACGGTGAACTGCCACCACGCATTCTTGACGTTCGCCTTAAGTTCACAACCTAAAGGACCGTAATCCCAGAACCCCGGCATTCCGCCGTAGATCTCCGAAGAGTGATAGATAAAACCACGACGCTTGCACAGGGCCGAAAGCGCGTCGAGCGAGGATTTGTTAGTTTCTTCTGCCATAATAGTTGTGTATTATATCATATTTTAGCGAGTTAAAACGAAATCGGAGTAATTTCATGGGCGACAAGATATTCATTCGTCCGCGCAAAAGGCCGCGAACCGAAGAAGCCATGTCGTGCCGAAAGCGGGGAAGGATGAGCGGACTCGATCACCAGATGTTTATTGCGGTCAATGATTGCGCCTTTCTTCTGTGCATACGCGCCCCAGAGGATAAAAACGAGATTTTCCTTACGCGCTGATAATTCCCGGATTACAGCGTCGGTGAACTCTTCCCAACCATGCTTTTGGTGACTCCCCGCAGCCCCCGAACGCACGGTTAAAATCGCATTCATCAGCAATACACCCTGTTCCGCCCAGCGCATGAGATTAGGCGAGCTACCGAGCTCTTTGGCGATATTTCGCAAGGACGGCGGCGTTCTCACGCCTTCCGGCACATAAAAGGCCAATCCTTGCGCCTGACCGGGTTCATGGTACGGATCTTGCCCGATAATTACCGCCTTCACCTTTTCAAACGGTGTCAAGCGAAAGGCGTTGAAAATCTTATCCGCCGGCGGAAAGCAAGCACCCGCGCTGTATTCAGCGTCCACAAATCGCTCCAGCGCCGCGAAATACGGTTTCGCGAACTCAGCGCCGAGGACCTCTGCCCATGCCCCGTCCATCCGGACCATGCGTCTTCACCTCCTCGGTAAGCTCCAAAATCGCCCGCACATTCTCTTCGGAATTTCCATCTTCGCTCTTTCCGGCTTCAATCAGCAGATTAACCCGCTCTTCTTCCAGCGCGCCATGCAGTTCCATGTGCGTACGACGAGTTTCCTCGAACATCTGCCGACGCTCATCTTCGGAAAGGTCCATCATCTGTTCGCTCATGCTGTCATCAAAATTTTCCGCATCCACGGTCAACAGTTCCATCAGCCGTTGATGATTGGCCTTCGCCTTTTCGCTCATGCCGCTCATGTCGATCGAGGCTAATCGCTGCAATTTATCCGAGGTCTTTTCCAGTCGCGACGTCCGCATCCGCGCAATGTGGTTCGTCATTCGGGCAAACCCTTCCGGATCGCGCTTCTCAAAGTCCTTACGCCATTCTTTCGGACCCCTCGGACGCTCCTCAGGACCGCGCTTTTCGACATTTTCTTCTTTCTGCACTTCCGGCGCTTCAGAAAGCTGCGCTTCCAACTCGGCAATGCGTGCACGTAGCGCGGCGATTGTTGCATTCTCTCCTACGTCCGCAATTTCCTTCGGCACGACTTCGCTCACTGTCGCTTCCTCGCTCACAGTTGGCGTCTCCGAGGACGATGCAAAATATCCAATTGCTACGCCGGCTAAAAGCGCGGACCCGATAAATAACTGATTCTTGATCATTTTCTATTACCTTTCGTAAGGCGGAGGAGAAACCCGCGCACAGAAATCCGCCTGCGTCCAGGGACGGTTCACATCGTCCTCCTGCCGGGCAAGCAAATATTCACGGTAACCCTCTTTCCAAATCATATATGCGATTAGACACGTAACGAATCCCCAGCTGCCACCGTTGAAAATTGAAGCGAGTCCCTTTAGTCCCAACAAAATCGCAAATACCCGCCCTACCCACATCGCAATGAGCGTCGCCTTTACCCGAGTAGTAAAAAGCCGCATCGCGCTGCGGAAAATCCTCCCGCCGTCCATCGGGAAGCCCGGTAGCAGATTAAAGCCACCGAGCATTACATTCAAATAAAACGTATACTGCAACACCGAACGCGTGAAGTCATTCTCGACTCGAACTTCATTAAGATCAAGCGCCAAAACTCCAAACGCAATCAGGAACGACATTAGCGGACCCGCCAGCGCCGTCAGAAATTCCTGATATGCCTTGCGCGGTAGCGCGATCATCGAAGCGCAACCGCCCAATAGCGAAATCGTGATATCATTAGTGCGATAGCCGAACGCCCGAGCCGTAAGCGCATGCGCGAGTTCATGCAATACTACCGAAATCGCCAATACCAGCGCCGTTGCGAAGCCAAAGGAGATCGACCGATCGGAGGTAATAAAGATAAAGAGCAAAATCGCAAACGAGATATCGAGGTAAACCGGTATCCCAAAAAGTTCGCAAATATGGTATTTCGACTTGAACATCATTTTCCGGAGAAATCTTGTTTGAAGGTAAAGAGGCGCGCAAACAGGATAACGAGCGTACCAATCAAATAGAATCCAGCAAGCGACGCCATCGAAAGCGCCATATCCCCGCCCAAGGTTTTCGCGAGATACGGCAATACCGTGGACGAAAGCGAGCCGAACAAGAAGGCGATGCACATCATGATACCGATGCCCGAAGCATGATAACGGGGATTGACCACATCAAAGAACGAAGTTACGAAATTAGAGTCGTATACGCCGCGAAAGAAGCCGAAGCCGAGCATCGCAATACAGCAGGTAAGAAATGTCGGCGCGTAGGCCATCCACACGATAAAGGGAATGGAAAGTCCAAGGCCCGCGATACCGAGTTCGAGCCGGATTTGGGGACGCGCCTTCGCAAGTTTATCCCCAAAGCGACTCGCAAGCATTATTCCGGCGATTGCGCCGAGATAATGCCAAAGCACAGAGTGGAGTCCAAACCAGCGCGAAAGCGAGGGTACCTCTTCTAAATAATGTTCCTGCAGGAAGGACGGCATCCAGATCTTAAAGCCGATATCCACATAGATCATCATTGCGAGACCCAAAATAACGCAGATCGCCGTCGACTTCGAAAATACCGCCTTCAACGCTTCGCGGATGCTCGGCTTAGCGGCATTATCCGTCATCACCGGTTTCGTATCCCTAAGTAGAAATATGAGCGCTCCCGCCCATGCAAGCCCGATCGCTCCGAAAATCCAGAACGGCACCCGCCAACTCTCCCCACCCTTGCCGGCGACATAACCTGCGAGAGTGCCGCAACCGATGATGCCAAGATAAAGACCGAGCTGCAGAATCGACATCGCCGTCGCCCGCGAATCTTTATGGAGCTGCGAAATAAGCGAAGTCGCCGAAGGATAATAAAAGGTCTGCCCCAAGCCATTAAGTACGCCGTAAGTCGCAATTAAGAGACCTACTGAAGCGACAAAGCCGGAAAGAAAAATTCCGAGACAGAAAATCCCCACCCCGATCGTAACCATCCATTTACGATTGAAAATATCGGCAGTAATACCGGCAAAGGGTACGCACACACCGTACATCATCGAAAACACAGTACCGACAACCCCGATCGTGACCTTATCCACCCCGAGCGAAGTGCACATCGCCGGCACGGAAGGTCCAAACAACTGACGCGTACCCTGTTGCAAAAAGAACGCCACCCACAACAGAATGAGTGCCGTCCATTTGTAATCAATACGATCGGTTTTCATGAGCGCTTATTCTTTTGTGGGTCAACGGACGAATTGAATCGCCTGCCAACCGGCCTTGCGCGCGGCCTCGCAGTTCGCTTCAACATCATCAAAAAAGAGGAGCTTACTGGCTTCCACCCCGATGCGCGAACGCAAGAGCTCGTAAATCTGACGCTGAGGTTTGAACATGTGTTCCTCACCGGAAATCACCATCGCATCCGCAAGCTCGATGAAATCGGCGAAATACTTCCGGAAGCGCGGCACGAATTCCATCGGCATATTGGTAAGGATGCCGATCTTAAAGCCTTTCGCCTTGAGCTCACGCATATAAGCGAGCGTTGCTTCATTGCGATAGCAATAGCTCGCCATATCCTCATCCACGATCTTCGCTTCGTCCTCAGGCGAAATCGAGACATTATTATCGGCCCAAATCAGCGAGTACATCGTTTTCATATCGATGAACCCGCCGTCCATCAACCGACGATAGGCCGCGAAACCTTTTTCGAGCACTCCCCAATCAATGCCCAACGCCCGGACGAGTGGTCTCACTCGTTCGGGCATCGTGGTGGTGGTCATTACCCCACCGAAGTCGAAGACAACCGCTTCGACCGCGTTATGGTCAATCTCAGGCACCGAGCTGAAGGCGCGCAAAGCGCTTCACCGTAATCGGCGCGCCCAGCTCCTTCGACACATTGTCGAGGTACTTGGCGACCGTGATATCACCATCGGCGACATAATCCTGACCCAAAAGGCAGATCTGCGAGCAGAACTTCGCCGCCATGCCCTTCTTGATACCGACAAGCGCCTGCTCCGGCGGAAGCTTACCCTTCTGCTCCTTGAGCGCATTGAGCTTGATTTCGAGCTCGGCATCGATTTCAGCCTGCGGAACATCAGTCGCCTGAATGTACTTCGGCGCATTCGCCGCAATGTGCAAGCAGAGCATGTGCGCCGCTTCGTCGAGCTTCTCGCCCGCCTTTTCGCAACCGAGTTCAACCAACACGCCGATCTTGCCGCCCATGTGGATGTAGCCCGAAACGCAACCCGTACCCTCGAGCTGGAAACGCTCGCTACGACGGATCTTCACGTTCTCACCGGTCTTGGTGAGGAGCATCTTGTAATCATCGGAAAGCGTCGCTTCGATGTCCTTACCCTCGAGCGCCACCTTGGCAGCATCATCAACGAACTTGATGAACGCCTCGGTCTTGGCGACGAAGTCAGTTTCGCAGTTGACCTCGGCGAGCGCCATGGTCTTATTATCTTCGCTCTTGGCGAGCGCGATGATACCCTGCTTGGACTCCTTATCCACGCGCTTGGCGGCGACTGCGAGACCTTTCTCACGCAGATACTTCACCGCTTCATCCATGTTACCCTCGGTCGCCTGGAGCGCTTCCTTGCAAGCGCCCATGCCCGCCGCAGTGGCTTCACGGAGCTGCTTAATCATATCAATCGTAATCGTCATTTTCAATTCTCCATTCTCAATTATCAATTTTACTCCGCCTTCGGGGCTTCAGCGGCTTCAACCGCAGCCTGAGCCTCGACGACCTTGGCCTGACGCTTGGCCTCAAGATCGGCCTTCGCCTTGATCTCGGCCTCTTCCTTCGCCTTGCGGGCGGCGGCCTTCACATCCGCAGCAACCCCGGCCTTCTTCGCCGGAGTACGACGCGGCTTCGCAGCGGCCTTCGCCTTGCGCTCGGCACGAGCAGCCTTCTCGGTCGCATCGCGCTGCGCACGCTCGGTCTCGCGCTTACGGTTCTCCTCGGCGGCCTTGGCGCTGTATTCCTGATTAGCGGAAGCAACGACCTTCTTAAGACCCTCGAGAATGAGCTCAACACCACGCACCGAATCATCGTTGCCGGGGATCACAAAATCAATCGGCTCCGGATCGGCGTTGGTATCAACGAGGCCGACCACCGGAATACCGAGACGGGTAGCTTCCTTAACTGCGTTGATTTCCTTAACGCAGTCGAAAATCACCACCGCACCCGGTTCATTCACCATATCGGCAACACCGGTCAAGTTCTTCTCGAGCTTGGCGAGCTCACGACGGAGCATCGAATTCTCCTGCTTGTGCTCCGAAAGTTCACCGCCGTTGGCCTTCGCCGTCGCCTGCAGCTGACGCATACGCTTGACGCTCGAACGGATGGTCTTGGCGTTGGTGAGCGTACCACCGAGCCAGCGCTCGGTCACATAGAACTGATCCATATCGACCGCCGCCGCCTTGACGATTTCGGCGAGCTGCTTCTTGGTCGCAACGAAGAGAATCTTCTTACCGGCGAGCACGGTATCGCGCACGAAACCGGCGGCATCGTCGAGAAGTTCGACGGACTGCTGCAAGTCGATTACATGGATTCCGTTGCGCTTGTCGAAGATGTAACCTTTCATCTTCGGGTTCCAACGCTTGGTCTGGTGACCGAAGTGCAGACCGGCATCAAACATATCCTTGAGGGTGATACCCGTAAGGGCGGACGTAGGCATTTCCATTTTGTTTTTCCTTTCTAATCAGTAGTTATGATTAATCCGCTTTGTTCCCGGATGGATACCGGAAATCATTCGCTTCAATCCGTCCACCATGGACGAATTGGCGCGTAGTATATCAAAAACCGCCCCTATTTGTCAATAGCCATGGTCTCAGAAATAGTAATATCTCGTAGGTCAGCAATAATATGCGCAACATAGGCAGGATAGATCTTACCGGCATCAAGTTCCTCAGGAAGTTTAGCGGACACAGGCCTAAGCGCGTCTATTTCTGCCAGTTTTACCAAAAAATCCTCCGGAGAGCCATAACGATAGGTAAGTCCAAGCGAATACCGTGAAAGTATCTTCTCACACTCCCCATTCAGCGAAGTAAGCACTTTAAGTCCCGCGGCGAGATAATCCCCGAGCTTATAAGGTAGCCCTACCCAACTATCATCCCGCATCGGAATTACCCCTACTTCGCAACGCGCAAGCAGCTCCTTAAGCGCTTCCGCCCCGAGATACCCGTGAAATTTCACCCGTTCTCCAGCCATCGCCTTTAGCGCCGCGAATTTGGGTCCATCGCCGGCGATATCCAAAGAAAGCGAAGAAGTACGATTGACGGCCGTGATCACGGTTTCGAGATCATAACCCGCGCCGAGATTGCCGATATAGACGAGTTTAGATGCCATGATATGCAAGATAATAATCGGTTCTGCCGCAAAGCGCAGCATATTTTTCGCTTACTCCGGTAACGGCATCGGCAGTGCGATAGAGTTTTCGTGCGGTAAGGTGCATGGGGAAGAAAAGGAGCTTTCCGAGCCATCTTAAGGGGAGCGGCAAGAGTCGGTAGAAAGTCTCCGGCCAAGCGTCCTGAATATCGAGTACGAATTTCGCCCCGCACTTTACCGCGAGGGCTTGCGCTACCTTCGCCGCCGAAAGTGTCGGAACTGCAGAAATGATAATGTCAGGTCGGGACGTTTCCATCCGCCGAAATCCAGCGTAATGAAGCATTCTCGCATAACGCCGGTGACTAAAAAGCCGCTTTAGCGAAATATTCTTCACGTAAGGAACAACCGGCAATATCTCCAGCTGAACCGGAGTGTCAATGGAAACGGACAATACTCGCTTCGCTTTGGTACCGTGATTGAAATCCCCCGTCCAATACACTACCGCATTGCCAGCGGCGGCGAAGGCTTCGGCCATCAACCAATAACGCTGCCTACGGAAGCCCTCCTGCGGCAGATTGTCAAAGGGACTCATTATCCAGACAGTCATAAATCTCCTTTAACGTTCTGATTGTATTGAGCCGCGCACGCAATTTCGCCGCCCCGGGACGTCCATTGAAATAACGGAAAAGATGCGTATGCAGTTTTACCGAAGCAAAGCCGTCCACCGAGGGAATATGATCGTCGGGGAAGCGCGCTTTAAGTTGTTCCCTGAAAGCGAGAATATACTCAAGATGTCGCCTCGGCAAAGACACACCTTCTAAGCCGCTCTTTATGCCTTGAAGCTGCGCGAAGATATCGGGATGCGCCAGCGCGGCGCGACCGATCATGATCGCGCTTACTCCGGTTTTCGCCATTGCCAAAGCGGTGGCGGAATCCGTCACAGAACCATTGCCGATTACCGGAATGCGCGCTCTCTTGACCGTATCTGCCAATTTCTCAAGATGCACCTCGCCGCCATGTAGCTGCGAAGTATAACGCGCATGTACAATAATCGCTTTCGCCCCTGCCTCTTGTGCGGCATCGAGTAACTCGAAGATGTTCGTATTCTTTGGATTGGGACCTAAACGGGTTTTCAAGGTTACCGGCAAGGCGGTATTTTCAGTCATCGCCTTGAGTAGACGGTAAACGAGGTTTGGATCCTCAATCAACTTCGCCCCCGCGCCTTCGCGGGTCACTTTCGTCATGGGACACCCCGCATTAAGATTGAGCTCGGTGAAACGTCCCTCCGGCACCATCCGCGCCGCGAAAGCGAGTTCCGTCTCCTTCACGCCAAAAAGCTGCAACGCGACCTTGCCTTCGCCGGACATCGTTTCCATCAGATGCCACGTAGACGAAGAGCCGTGGTAGAGTCCCGCGGCGCTGACCATTTCCGAATAAACAAGTTTCGCCCCGCCTTCATAACACAGCCGACGGAATGGTGCATCGGTAAAACCGGCTAACGGCGCGAGCACGTATTCCATTACGGCTTCTTATCCTCCTGTGGAGTCAAGAACGGATCCGAATACGGCGCCGAAGAGTCCATCCGCGAAATCGACAGATAACTCGGCGCCCCCCAACCCGTGCCCGCATTGCGTCCAAAAACCGCGATATCCACCCGATTTACCGGACCGAGCTGCGACTTTTTCACCCGCACTACCGCAAGATTCGGCTTCAACATCTCAATTTTGACGTCTACCTTTTCTCCGTGGGTCTTGACTACTTTATATTCACTCGCGCCATTTAAAAGAATCGTGAACTCCCGATCTTCATCCTCCGCCCGCAATATATACGCATACGCAAAGTCACTAAGGTAAGTGCATTCCGGCCAGACCGGTGTAGCTTTCGGACGATTCAAACTCACTTTCAAATTTACGAGCGGAGGAATCTCCTCTACCTTAAGCGCAGCAGCGACGGCAAAGAGTCGATTCGTATCCATTCCGTTCATCGGGAATGCCGTCGGATGTGCCCGCGCGGTAAGATAATCGTCTTCGTTCTTTACCGCGTTTAACGATTTACGGATCAATGTCTGAATCGTCGGGGTGAGCAATCTGCGGCGGATTACTTCCTCACGCACCTTCGGGGACAACGCCGCCGTTGCTTTAAGCGCTGCCGTTACGTAAGGACGATCCGAAAAGCTCCTTCCCGCGGTAGTGATATAATACGGCGTAATCGATGCGAACACATCTCCGTTGGTTCCGACCGGCGCGATATCCGCATTTGCCGGAAACACCCAGAACTGATTCGTGAGATACATTTTCTCCATGAGCTGCATCTTGCCCGATTCATTCGTCATCAATGCCCGCGAGAGCGATCGCCAATACGGACCAAACGTAAACGCCATCGAACAATTACCGAATAACGGATAATCGAAAAGGATGTTCGGCACATTGAGATCGGCCTTGCGGGCACGCCCTTCGGCGTCCAGCTTTACTTCGGTTATCCCGGGAAAATCCTTGAGCTTTATGAGTGAATGTCCACCATCCCGGTTCATATAAAGAATACCGGTATAAGGTTCCGCTTTCGCCTTCGCGAGTTTCATCCGCGCGGTAAAGCCGCCTAATTCGAAATCCCACCCGAGATTCTGTTCCCCGAGCGCGATGGGCGAGCCGAAAATACCCGTCGCATCCACCGTCGCCATCGGACCGAACATCAAAGGCCGCGCTTTCATTTCCTTCGCGTATTCAATCAACTCTAAATAACGACGGTTCCCAGCGAGTCGCTTTAAATCAGTATCATTCGCAATTGCCGCATCATCCCGAAATCCAAGATCAATCGCTTGTTCAAGTTCATTCAGCGCCTCCTTCTGCCGCCTGGGAAAATAGGCAAGTGAACACGCGAGATTGTAATGCCACGTGGGATCGTCCGGCAACAGCGCCACTCCCTTGCGACAGGTCTCCTCCATGGTAGCGGTATCGCCTTGACGCATTGCGCTTACGAACTGCCGGCGCAAGACTTCATGTTGGGGCTGACGCGCGGGATAATCCCAGATTGTAAGGGAAGTCGCAGCAACGGCGAGAATCAGCGAAAATATGCTCATTTGTTTTTACCAAGTTTCATCCAACTTGGCAGTTTGACGAGTTTTGCTTCCCTGCTCTGATTGGTGGCGAGCGATCCCACGGTACCGATGGACGGAGACTCTAGTGATGCCAACCTCGCCATCAATACTTGATTGCTCGCTGCCTCGCGACGACGAATCTCTTCGCCCTTCTGCCGTTCGGACATCAAATCCGACTCTACCCGATGTAACTGTTCTCGCAGCTGCTGATTCTCCATCTGCAACTGCGTAAGATCGCGCATTGATTCGCCCATCCGGGTCTCCGCCGCCTTGCGGTCGGCGAGCTCATCATTGAGTCGCTTGAGTTTGGCTTCGTTGTCGAGCCGATCCTTTTCCACCTTGCGCTGAAACTCTTCATATTCCCGGCGGAGCTGGGTGGTACGTGGATCTTCGGGACGTTCCAAAAGCGCTTTCCTAGTCATATCCGACATATTCGCCCCAAGCTTCTTCATGAGCTCCCGCCGCCGCTCGATATGCCGATCGGATTGTTCCTGATAACGCCGCTTGGCTACTTCAAACTCCTGTTTTTCCGCCTCGATTACTTCCGCGAGTTTCTCGCTTTCTTCCTGCATGATTTTAAAGACGGCAGTCTGGATATCCGCTACCTCGCTCGCTGCTTGCGGCAACCGTTTGAGTTCATCCTCCAACGCCACTACCTGCTCGGCAAGCTTCGCTGAACGCGCGCGCTCATCCTCCAATTGCATCGTAAGTTCGACGATGCGTTTTTCATCGACTACGATCTTTTCGACTTCCTTTACTACCACCTTCTCTACCGGAACTTCCTTGATTACTTCCTTCTCAACTACTTTCTCCACCGGCACTTCAACTACTTTCTCTACAATCTTCTCTACCGGAACTTCAACAACCTTCTCGACGATCTTCTCCACAATCTTCACTTCCGGTACCGGCACTGGCACTGGCTGAGCTACAACCTCGCTCGCAACCTTGGCCTCGCTCTCGACCTTAGTCTCCGGATCCGGCTCAGGGAACGGACCCCTCACCTCTACGAGCGACGCGGTCGGCGGTAAGCGTCCGCTGGATAACAACGCCTCGGCTGCTGCACGATTGAAGGGTCCGCGCGGATTGCCATCGCCGATATCAATCGAAAAACGCATATCGAGAAACGGCACTTCTTCCACCCGACGCCAAATCAGATTATCGTCGGAGATTTCCTGTCCCGGTTGGATGCGTCCGAGCTTCGCCCACTCGACGAGCTTCGCTTCGCTTTCCGGACCGAAAGTCTCGTCCTGCGTTCTTAAGTACCACTGTTTTTCATTCATGATTTATCTCCCTCCGAAGAGTTTGCCATTCATACCTATACCATGTCCACGGGCCGCCGCCAACTCCCGTCGCGCCGCCGCCTCCAATGCCGCCAAGGCCCGTGGATCGGCGCCGTCGAAGATGTTTTTTTTACGGGGACGGAAAAGTTTGTCGACAAAACCCTCTCGCGGTGGCATCGGTAAAATCGGTTTCTGCGCTTCCCTTACGACTAATGCGCCGCCTTCCTGAACGCCATCATATAGACGGTAGATTCTCGCGTTCGGCGGTACGGTTTTTTCATTAATTAGCCGCGATATTACTGCGTGATTAAATGGACCATAGAGTTTGCCGAGTTCGATCTCGACAATCCATTTCATCTCCAGTTCCTGCTTATACGGCGCAGGTATCCAATGGACCCGATCGGACGACACCGAGTCCGAAGGCTCAATCCGGCCAGCCTTCGCCCATTCCACCATGGCGTTAATGGCGGCGGGACCGTAAACGCTCCCGCTCTCAGTCTTTACATACCACTCCAATTGCATTATTCATGCGTATTATATCATAATTCGCATCATTTTGCATAGGTGGATTTGAAAGGACGGTAAATTTCGATCGGCTTCAAATTCAGTCCCTCCACCGCTTCCAGCTCAAATTCCCCACTCACCGCCTTAAACTCAAAATTCGCTCCCGGCCGATAACTCTTGCCGCCAATCGTAAGCACAATATCATTCTTCGAAAGGTACACTCTGCCGTCAATCTCCTCCACCTCGACATTGAACGGATCATCCGCCGTGATTTTCACTCCACGCTTCCCATCCGACACTATCGCCCAGCGAGTCTCCTGACGATTCCCGCCAAAGTACATATCACCCTTGCCGCGTGCCCACGCACCATAATCATTATGCATGTGCTTACCGGGATAGCTCCGATAGGGACCGAGTCCACCCCAATCGAGACGGTTCACCTCATCCCCGAGATCAAACGTAAGCCCCAGCTCCAGGAATATTCCCTTGCAATCCTTGGAGGGCGTAAGCGTATATTCAATTTCCCCATCGTCAAATTCTACCTCGCCTTCTACATACTGCTTGGACTTCGGATCGTCATATTTATACCAGCGGATTTTCCAGCTGCCGTCCTTGTTCTGCTTCAGCACTACCGGATGCAAAATATACGGCTCCTTCCAGTTGAGGAAGTCCCGCCCCTTGCCGATCGTCTGCGTCTCCAACACGAGCGACTGGAAACGTCCCACCCGCAAGAGGAGATTCGATGGATTCATCATTTTCTCCCACGGCTTCGTCTCGCACTCTGGGGCGTCCGGCACTTCCCCCTCCAGTTCCGGCAAATTCGGATACGCAGTATAATAACGCTTCAGAATCATATACGCCTCTTTCGGGGTACCATCCGCATAGCAAATACCATCCGTACCCCGATCGCCGTTCGAATCCCAGAACTTGCCGTCATTCGTCCATACTCCCTGCACGGCTTTCGGTACTGCGCGGCGCTTATCCTTCTCGATCTTACCGTTAGTATTGGGAGAGCCGTCCTCATTGAATCCCCACGGAAAACTCCCATCCGTCTCGACCGCCTGATCGGACCACATCCACACCGAACCGCCGATGAAATTATCCGGCTTGATGGTACGCGGCCAACGATCTTCGAATTGACAGAACCCGTCTCCGCAGGAATGCGCGAACTCCGTCTGGATGAACGGCTTATTTAAAGTCGCGCAGAAATCGAGCCGTCCCCCGTCGAAGTAGTGTCCGGAAAACACATCCACCAACTTATTCTCGGGATTATCCACCCAGGGTCTCATCGCCGCCCACGTCTGCGGCAGCACTAACGGACGTGTAGGATCTTTCGCCTTCATATACTTAAGCGCCTCGTATGTATTATCCCTTACTGCATTCTCATTGCCGAAACTCCACATGAATACACACGCACGATTCTTATCCCGCCGAATCGTCCTCGCGCAGCGATCAATTACCAAATCCACACAATCGGGATCTTTCAAAAGTCCCGATCCTCTCGACCCGCAAGGCACTTCGTCGAGCACGTAAAAGCCCATCTCATCCGCGAGATCATAGAAATCAACGCCGAAAGGATAATGAGCCGTGCGGATGTAGTTGATGCCGGCTTCTTTCATCTTGAGCATTTGTTCGCGTCTCGCCTCGCGAGTAATGGCGCGACCGAGCTTCGGCATGATTTCATTCCAGCAGATCCCGCGGAAGAACTCCCGCTTGCCGTTTACATAGATTGCCTTATTATCCCAGGTGATCTCGCGGATGCCGATCTTCTCAGTTACCTTCATGCCGTTATATTCCACCACGAGCGTATAGAGATATGGACTTTCCGGAGACCACAATTTCGCATCCTTAACCGTGAAGTTAAGTCCCTCGCCGACCAGCCTTTCGCCATCGAACAGTTTTACCGTCGCCCCCCTCTCGATTTTCCAAGCGGTCCCGTTATATACATCGACATTCACTTCGCCGGAAGCCTTAGTCTTTACCACGATATCCCCGATCCAATCGTCATCGGGCACGGTGAAGATATTGATTGAACGCTGAATGCCCGCCAAGCACCAGCAGTCATTCGTATCCCACAACCATCCGGGCACTCTCGTCTTGACCACCACCTTGATGGTGTTCATGCCTTTTTTGAGTTCCGGAGTGATTTCGAATTGATGCTCATTAAAAGCGCTGGTTACATCCTTATCAATTTCCTTATCGTTGATATATAGATCATATCCGAACAGTACTCCCTCTAGACGGATTACCACGCGCTTACCTTCCCATTCGCTCTTATACTCAAAGCTCCGCGTATAAACGCCCGTCATCTCATCAATCTGATTGCCGTATTGCGGCGCTTTATAGCCTTGCGTCTCCCAATTGCCGGGCACCTTAATCGTACCGGACTTTCCATTCGATAGTTCAACCTGCCACTCTCCATCGAGCGAAGTGAGCTGGGCCTTATCCCTAATCGGATAGAACTGAACCGCTACCGCCGCCAATAATGCTGTTGTCATATTCATTTGACCACCTCGTATCCTTTCTTGTTACCACCAGTTACGGAAAAATCAGTTACCTTACCATTCTTCCAGCTGAAATCTACGATATATCCTCCCCGCGCCTTAAAGCCTTTCGCCTCGCCTCCCTTGGCCCAGCGTGCCGGCAAGGCCGGCAATAGCCGGATGAGCGTTTTGCCGTCCGCAGTTTTTTCATGACTCTGCAAGAGCATCTCGGCGATGGCGGCGGTAATGCCGAAGTTGCCGTCCATCTGAAACGGCGGATGTGTACAAAAGAGATTATCGAATGTATTGTACCTAAGGAGAGATTCCGTCATTTCCCCCGCCTTCTCCGCCTTGCCGAAACGTGCCCACAACGCCGCCCGCCAGGGCCAGGTCCAGCTGCGCCGCGAATCTCCAGTGGTCGTGCGGCCGATATCGAGCGAAATCTCCGCTGCTTTCATAAAGTCCGGCGTAGTAGAAGCGGTAATCGTTGAGCCCGGATACACCGCAAAGAGGTGTGACGTGTGACGGTGCTCATCGCCTTTCTGATCGCGGTCGGTTTCCCATTCCTGGAGCTGTCCCCAATTGCCGATCTTGTTGCCGAGCAGTTTCGGTTCCACGCGCGCGATTTCCTTAACGAATTCATCCTTGATATTAAGTACCTTCGCCGCCGCGAGAATATCCCTAAAGAACTCCCGCGTAATCTGCTGGTTGTAGGTCACTCCGTCCTCATGCGGACCATGCTCGGGACTCCACCCCTTGACGATCACGATCGCTCCGTCGGGTCTTTCCTTAAGTTGCGTCGAGAGCATGAATTCCGCCGCGCCTTTCATAAGCGGCCAGGCGCTTTCCTTCAAATACTTCTTGTCGAGCGTATATGCATAATGTTCCCACAGCATACACCCCATCCATTCCGCCGCGGTGAAGTCCCACTGCCAACCGCCCCCGCCGAACGCATTCACGCTCGTACGATATGCAAAGCCCTTTGAGGATGGAAACTTCTCCCGCGTGCCCGCGATCGCCCAAGGCTGCGCGAAGGTCATCCAGTCCGCTACCGGCACAAAGCAATCCGAAAGATTCGTTACTTCCGCCGGCCAGTAATTCATCTGCAGATTGATGTTCACATGGTAGTCGCAATGCCACGCGGGACGATTCGAGTCGTTCCAAATTCCCTGCAGATTCGCAGGCAACGTTCCGGGACGCGAACTCGCGATTAAGAGATAGCGTCCATAATTGAAGATTGTCGCTTCCAAATCGGGATCACTCGCGCCTTCGCGCACTTTCGCCATCCTAGTGCGGGTAGGTAATTTTTCCAGCGTCTTATCGGCGATATCAAAGTTGAGTGAACAGCGCTTCCAATACTTGCCGTATTCCTTAAGGTGTTTCGCATATTCAAGCTGCGGATCCATCGTAAGCGTCTTGAACGGCTTGACCGGCTGACCAAGTCCGAGGTCGGCGCGCTTGGGATCGAACGAAGTCTTCGCCTGCAGATAGACCGTCCACTCGGTACGTTTGTCATTCGCCTTAAGTTCCGCCCTCGCCGCATAGCTAAGTCCATTCGGGAGCGTGCCCGAGAAGGTAAGACCGTTCGAGGTTTCATCATGTGCACCTTTAAGCTCCGCGGTAAGTTCGAGCGGCTTCTTGCTGCGGATGATGATTACGATCGCCTCTAGGTCTTTGGACGCAAATGCGCTGCGTTTTATGTCCCCAAACTGATCGGAATAAACCGCCTTCTCCAAATCGAGTTTGCGCTTGTAGTCGCGTCCATCGGTAATGCCAAAGTTGAGCGTAAGTTCGCCAAAGTTCTGATACGCGCCCATCGTTTCGTAATTGCCCGAGGGATTTTTGTCGCCGGTCCAAAACGAATCCACATTGAACTGCACCCGAAGCTTATCCTTGCCACCATCGAGCATACACCCGAGCTCGCCGTTCCCGAGCGGATACCAACTATCGGCCCAATGCCGTTTCGCCGGCTGATCATCCATAATCACCGTTCCGGCGATTAGTGGGAGCGCTAAGAGCGCCATACTGGTAAGCACTAACTTTTTCATCTTCCGACGATCCTTTCTTTGCAATAGGTGGACTTTTCAAAAATTTCCCGAATGAGGTTGATGGGACTCCCCACCACTTCCGGTAGCTCTTTCGCATGCGCCTTGATGTAGTTGAAATCTTGCTGAATCGCGGCGTATACTTCGAGATCGGTGTCGCCCATATCCATCAGATACCGCAAGTACCGATAACGCCAAAGCGCTCCGTCGAGGGCCTTAGCAACCTTGAGTTGGGCGATAAGCTGATCATAGCGCTCACGCTGGGCGGCGGGGAGGGACGATAAATACGGCGTAAGTTCCTCAAGCGCCTGATCCTTCTCGGCGATAACCCGTGCAATATTTTCCTTGGTTGGCTTAAGCGCGGCCTTGCCTTCGTCAGTCAATTGACGGTTCGTATATCTTAGTAGATCTTCCCGACGCTCAATGGTGTTCGCAAACTTCGATTCGGTCGAAGCTCCGAGACCGAGGGGAGCGAACGCTACCGCCGCTGCGCGTTCCGTCGCGAGGAACGCTGGCGGGGCTGAGTAAGGCCGATCATGGACGAATGCCGACCAGGCGTGGACGTTATGGACGTTGAGGTCATCCTTAAGCAGATCTGCCGACCCATTCCGGTAGCAGCCGAAGTAACACATGTAACCGTCCACCTTGGCGAGTTTCGCCGCGCGCATGGTTTTTTCCGTATACTTGATTACTGAGGCTGGCAGTACGTGATGTCCCACGGTTTGTCCGGTAATCTGCCATTCTGCATATTCCTGCCGGCCAAGTTTTTTCGCGAGCCCCAAGATGGGATTTAGCGGTGGATTCGGCTGGCAATCGGCATTATATACTTTGGTCTGGAAGATTGTCTTCGGGGAGCTCAAGCGGATTACCGGTCCCCACAGTTCCTCACCGCTACCGCTCCAGCCGCCGTTACCCGGCGCGGTCACCCACTCATCCCGGAGCCAATGCGCGGCTCCGCTTGACCAAGTTCTTACGAGCAGTTTTTTACCGAGCGGTTCGAGGGCCTCTTCATAACACTTCACCGCCGCAGTGAGTTGTTTTGAAAAGTTGCCGGCGAAGCCGTTTTTCCGGCAACGCTTACAGTGACAGTTAAGTCCGTAATCGTCCCAGAAGCACACCACCACCCCTTCCGCTTCGTCAATTGCTTTCGCCTTGATTGCCTGCGCAAAGAACATCCAAGTATATTTGTCGCTCGGACACATAACGCCCTTTTCCCACGTATTCGGTTTCGATTCGCCCTTCGCGCTCGGGTGCTCCGCTATCCATTCGTCATACGCGCGTTTATTCCACATTTCTGCATTGCATCCGTAGAGAAAAGTCCATACCTTCGCTCCGGTCGCTTTCGCGGCCGCAACTTCCAATGGCTTCGCCGATCTTCCAAGAAAAATGTCGATCGCTCCGGTCGTCTTCACCCATTCCTTATAGTCGCACTTTCCGGTCACATTGATCGCCACCGTCAGCGCCAAGATAAAACTTCCTATCATAATGGGTGTATTATATCATATTCCCCCGTTTGTCGCAACCACCTTTGCCATCTCTGGCATCTTCAAGCACTTCCTGATAAATACGGTCAAGTTCGGATAGAAACTTGATGTGTCCGCGCCAGAATGGGAAAGGACCTAACCGCTTCAATATCGGGGTCTCAATCTTCATATCAACTCCTCCTCAAGTATCCCGCGCAACTCCAGCAAGGAGAAGGGACGCCGCGCAATCTCCTCCCCCAATATCCACAACACCGCCGCCGTATGCTTGCACGGATTCGCATAATCGGGACAGCTGCAAGCGCTCGTCATATCATACTTACCCGGGCCCAACTTACCGCCGGGGAAGAGCGAGAAGCCCTCCCGCGCAAAAATCTCCCTCACCTCCATCGGCAAATCCCCAGCGAGCAATCGCGCCGTCAAAATCGGCTCCGATCGAATGAACGCGATAATCCGCTCCCGAGCGGCATTTTCGGGAATGCGGAAATCCAGCGAAATCGAATACGGCTCCGCCCGCGTTCCCACCACTTTCGCGCGCACTTGGGGACCTTCCATTTTAAGTTCCGTGACCTGTCCGCTGATCGCATAATTGCGTCCCCGCCCGAGACGTCCCTTAAGTCCCATCCGCTCCATCGCGCGCTGCCACTCCCGCGCCCACCATTCTCCGACGATACCATTGCGGCTCTCCTGCAGCCGAACACCGGCAGCAGTACGCGGAATTCTCATTGGATAATGCTTATGGCTCATTTAAGCTCCACCGCCTTCCAGAATTCATCGCCGTCCTTCAAGAGCGCTTTGAGATTTTCCTTACGCGTGAGAATCTCATCCACATGTTCCTCCACCGTACCCGCGCTGATCAGGAGATGTACGAGCACCGTTCGCTGCTGTCCGATACGATGCGCCCGATCGGTCGCCTGATTCTCCACCGCGGGATTCCACCACCGGTCGAAATGGATTACGTGCGTCGCCTTAGTGAGATTAAGTCCAAAACCTCCCGCCTTAAGCGACAGAACGAATGCCGTAGGCCTTTTCGCACTCTCAAACCTCCGAATCTCCAACTCTCGCTCCCGCGCCGAGAGCGCGCCATGCAGATACGGCACATAACGCGAAAAACGCCGCGCAATCGCTTCCCTCAGCTTTACCCCGATTTTCGTATATTGACTGAATACCAAGGCGCTCTCGCCGTTTTCAAAGATGTTCTCAAGCTTCTCCAAAAGCCGTTCCTGTTTGGCTTCACCGTCGCAAATGAGTTTGAGTTCCGTCAAGAGCGCGAACACATCCCCTTGACTGTGCGCCGTTGCCCTGAAGGTTGCAATCGCCGCTTCATACTGTGCCCTTGCCTCGCTATCGAGCTCGATATAATCGCGAACCTCCCGCTTCTCCCCGAGTTCCGCGGCGATCTCCGGAGCGGACTTGAGTCTCCGCAACACGAACGGCTCCAACGCGTGCTGAAGTTTCCTCGCCGCCGGACCCATCTCATCCCATTCAATCGGCTTTAAGAACCGCTCGGTGAATGATTTCCAATCGCCAAGAAAGCCGGGATTGAGAAACTCTTCCAAACTCCACAGATCCGCCGGTGAGTTTTCAATCGGCGTTCCCGTAAGCGCTACCCTCCGACGCGGCGAAAGCGCTTTCACGGCCTTGGAAATCCGCGTATCGGGATTTTTAATCGCCTGCGCTTCATCCACGATAAGCGTGGACCACTTGATCGCCGAATACCGCTCGTAATTTTTGACCAACTGATGATAGTTTACGAGCGTCACCGCCCCTTCATCAAGTCCCGGCGCAAAGCGCTTTAATTCATGTTGCCAATTGGCAATCAAGGTAAGCGGCGCTACAATCAATGTCTTCTCGCCTTTTCGCTGCGTTTTCACTAACCACGCAATCGTCTGAATCGTCTTGCCGAGGCCCATATCGTCCGCCAACAACGCCCCGAAGCCGTTCTCGGTCAAGAATTCCAGCCAGGCTACGCCGGCGCGCTGATAGTCCCGAAGTTCCCCGACAAAGCCGTCGATTTCGCCTTGGACGGATGTCTCGGGCAATTGTTTAGACCGTCTTAACTGTTCCAACAATCCCCGCAGATAACCATGCGCCTTAAGTTCCTCAATCTCCAAATCTCCGATGTGACCTAAGCCCAGCAGAAAGGACATCAACCCCGCCTTCTTGTCGATGCCTTTCTCCAATGCTCTTAGCGCCTGCTTTAGAAGATTGCGATTGACTTCAATCCACCGATTACGGAAAAATACGAGCGAGCCGCCCTGCTCGAGTAAGAACTTCACTTCCGCCGCGCTTACGGCTTCCCCATCCACCTTCACTACCAACTTTACCTGCGACGTTTTACCCTTCACCTCCGGCGCTACCACCTCACCTGCCGCGGTGATTTCCGCGCGAAGATTGACGCCCTCCACCGAAAAACCGGTTTGCGCGAGTTCCACCGCTCCGCACTTAAGAAACGCTTCCGCTTCGCTCTGGCTAAGCTTTACTTCCAAGCGTCCATCAATTCGCCGAAGCTCCCGCAATTTCCCGTAAACGAAAGTCGCTTGTCCCAGCGCTTTTAAGGATGCGCGAGCTTTCGGGATCTCCACCGTAATCCGATCCGGCGGCGCAAAGACGAAAGTCAATGCCTTTCGAGTCGCGATATCGCTTTCGGCGTTTTCTGCCCAGATTTTAAGGTCCCGTGCGAACTCTTCGCATTCCGCTTCATCCCAGATAACCATGCCCGTGCGGCTTTTAAGCGCTGCCATCCATGCATCATGGAGCGTTTCGTGTTTATGATGCTCGGCATCCTCGGTAAGCGGGGTAATCACCGCTTGGCGTACGTACTCATCAATCCAGACGTTATCAACGCCTACGCCTTGCCAACGGGCATACCAGCCGTCCTCTTCTTTGACGAACGCAGGTACGAAGGCACCTTCCGCCACCACCCGCTTGGCTTCCAGCTGCCTTGGACTCAGCTTTTTCACTGGTCTTCAGTTACGCGCAGAATTTCCTTCACGCTGGTGACGCCGGCGAACACTTTCGCCCAGCCGTCCTCGCGCAAGGTTTTCATGCCTTTGGAGAGCGACAAATTGCGGATTTGCGTAGCGTTCTCACGCCGCACAATCGCGCCTTCAATATCCTCATCCACATCGAGCACTTCGAAGAGTGCGCGACGTCCCTTATAGCCGGTCTTCGCGCACTTATCGCAGCCGTTCGGTTCCCACACCGTCTCCTTAGCCGGCGGATAATCAAGATTGTAATACTTGCGGTCGAGCGGCACCTCCCGCTTGCAGTCCTGACAAAGCCGACGACACAGTCGCTGACCCATCACCCCGGCTACGGCGGACGCAATCAAGAACGGTTCAACGCCCATATCAATCAAGCGCGGGAACGCACCCGCCGCATCATTCGTATGCAGAGTGGAAAACACCATGTGACCGGTAAGGGACGCGTTAATCGCGATTTCGGCAGTTTCGCGGTCACGAATTTCGCCCACCATGATGATATCCGGATCTTGACGCAAAAACGCTCTCAGCGCCCGCGCGAAGGTCATCCCGATTTCACTTTGCATCTGCACCTGATTGATGCCCGCCATGTGATATTCAATCGGGTCCTCAGCAGTCATGATGCGCACATCCATCTTGTTGACTTCCGAGAGGAAGGAATAAAGCGAGGTCGACTTACCCGAACCCGTAGGACCCGTCACCAGGAAGATTCCGTTGGGACGATGAATAATCTTGCTGACGACGCCGTAATCACGCTCGTTGAATCCGAGATCATCCATCTTCACGAACGAGCCCGATTTCGCCAAAAGACGCAGCGAAATCGATTCACCGTAAGCCGCCGGCATCGTTGATACACGGATGTCGATATCCTGACCTTGTATGCGGATTCCGATACGTCCGTCCATCGGCAAACGCTTCTCGGCGATATCGAGATTCGCCATTACCTTGATACGGGAAATAATCGCGTTTTTAAGTCGATTGAGCTGCGGGGGAACGTCCACCTTGTGGAGCATGCCGTCAATGCGGTAGCGGATTCGCAGTTCCGTTTCCTGCGGCTCGATATGGATATCCGTCGCGCCCTGACGATCGGCTTCGGCGATGATCTGGTTCACGAAACGGACGATTGAAGCTTCTTCTCCCATCTCGCCGACATCGATCTTGGTCATCGCGCCGAATTCTTCGTCCACATCGTAGCGTCCATCTTCCAGCATCTTCTCGATCGCTTCCGCGCCGACGCCGTAAAATTTCTTAACCGCCTTCTCCACCAGTTCCTTCGGCGCGAGCGCGAGCTTGATCGGACAATTCGCAACCAACCTAAGTCCATTCGCCGCCTTGGTATCGAAGGGATCGTGGGTTACTACCGTAAGCGAAGTTCCATCGCTCTTGAACGGCAGTACATTATATTGATAAACTGCGCTCGCCGGCAATTTCTGCAACGCTTCGGGCGTGGGATTCTGCTTTTCGAGATCCACCGTCGGCAGATCCAATACCTTCCCGACCGCCTCAAGAAATTCCTTCTCCTTAACCCCGCCGAACTTGACCGCCGCCTCGGCAAGACCCATCCCGGGATTCACCGCGCGAGACTCAACAATATGCTTAAGCGCCTCGTCGGTATAGATACCGGCGGACCTCAAAATCTGCACAACTAAGGAATCCGTTCCTTCCATGACTTCGTATTGTATCAAAAACCGCCCTCACGCGTCAAGCCGAACGCGTAAAGATCCGATGCGGGAAGCGGTGTTGACAATCGAAGGATCGATCGCTCCGGCAACGAGTTCATCGGACGCGAGCGCATGCAGCCATACCGATGAAGACGCCGCCAAAAACGGATCACTCTTCAAGTATGCCCACCTCGCACCAATCACTCCCGCGAGCAAATCTCCCATTCCGCCCATCGCCATGAAGGGATTCCCCGTGTGATTTTCGTAAAGCCGCTGACCATCCGCCGACGCTACCAAGGTCCTCGCGCCCTTCAAAACCACAGTCGCGCCATATCGCTCCGCAATCTCTTTCACCGCCGATACTCGATCGGCCGCGACCTGTTCCTTCGTCCACCCCAAAAGTTTCGCCGCTTCCCCTTCGTGCGGCGTCATCACCAATTCCTGACCCTTCGCCGGATCATACCCATCGGTGCGACCATACCACGACGCGAGAATCGCAAGCGCATCCGCATCGATTACGAATCGACCCCCCGCGCCCGAAAGTAACCGCGATACGATTACCTCCGTCGAAACCGACACTCCAAGTCCCATTCCGATCACCGTCACATCCGCTTTCGGCGGCACACAGGTCGCGACCAGCTTCGTGAATGTCGCCTCGGGAACGAGCGCGCCAGCCGCGGCTCGGGACGCATCAGGCACCACTAACTGTACCAAGCCGGCGCCGGCAGCACGAGCCCCTAAGCCCGCGATTACCGGCGCATGCAAGTAATGTCCCGAACCACCGACCACGGTGACCGTTCCGACTGATCGCTTGTGGGACGCGATCGGCCGCGCTTTAAAAGCTCCGTTCAGCTCGTTCGGGACTTCCATATTACTTCGCTTCCGTGGCTTTGATCTTGTCCCACGCTTTGTTATAAAGTTCCTGCACTTCCGGCTGATCGTCAAAACCCTTCAACACCTGACCGAGCTTCAACTGTTCCGGATTGAGCACGATGACCGCACGATAGTCGGCATCTAGCAGATCAATACCGGGCTTGACCGGATTCGGTCCGCAGATATATTCCATGTTGGCTTTAGCGACTTCCCCTTCGTAGATGTAATCGATGAAGGCGTACGCGAGATCCTTCTCGGCGGCATCCTTAGCAACTACCATCTCGTCGAACGCGATCGTGTAGCCTTCCTTCGGGAGTGCAAAGCCGATATCATCACGCGCCGGCGCTCCGGACTCTTCATCGCCCACGATCACCTGCGTTACATCCGTAGAGTAACCGTGACCCAAGAATGTGGAGCCGTTGGGAACTTCCGTCTTGTAGCTTTCACCGTCAAACTTGCGGATGTTCGCTCTCCACTTCAAGATCTGTGCAACCGCAGCATCGATCTCCGCCGGATTCGTCGAGTTGATCGAATAACCGAGATACATGAGACCCGCACCGATTACTTCGCGGATATCATCCAAGAGCGAGATTCTGCCCTTGAACGCCGGATTCGACAGAATCGACCAGCTATTGACGTCCGCACCCGCCGGCACTTTGTCCTTAAGATACGCAAAGCCCGTGTAGGTCACCGCATACGGCACATTGTACTTGAACGTCGGATCGAGAATTTGGCTCGAGAAGGACGTATCGAAGTTCTTCTTTACGTTGGGACACTTCGTATGGTCGATCTCGTCGATCATTCCTTCCTTCGCCATCGTTGCAATCTGATAGGAGGAAGGCATGATGAGATCATAGCCCGTTCCACCCGCTTTGAGCTTAGCATACATCGCCTCGTTGGAGTCAAAGGTATCGACCACGATCCGACACCCGTTTTTCTGCTCAAAGCCTTCGATAACTTCCGGTGCAATATAGTCGCACCAAGTATAAATGTGCAATTCCGGCGTCTTACTGCATCCGCAGGCAAGTGCCAGTGCCGCAACGGCTCCCAAGGGAACGGTGGATTTGATGATCGTGGTATTCATTTTTATTTTCCTTTATTTAGGGTTTTGGGTTGAGTACGACCGGTGAGGAATTTGGAAATTCCCACCAATGCACAAGTAAATAGCAGCATCAATGTCGAAAGCGCAAACACCGCCGGCAGATTGCGCGAATGTTTGGTCATGGACGACACATACGTCGGGAAGGTATTCGTACCCGCGCCGTTGACGAACGAAGTAATCACCACATCATCAATCGAAAGCGTAAACGCCAATAAGCCGCCTGCCACGATTCCCGGCAGGAGAATCGGCAACTCCACATGGAAGAACGTATACCACGGTCCCGCGCCGAGATCATACGCCGCCTCTACGAGCCGGTCGTCGAAGTCCTGCAAGCGCGCGAGAATCGTCATCACTACATACGATACGCAAAAAGTAACATGCGCGATTAGAATCGTCCAAAATCCACAGTCCACATTGATTGCCACAAATAGCATCAAGAGCGAAATACCGATCAGGATATCCGGCATGATGAGCGGGGTATAGACGAGCGCATGATGGATGGACTGCAACCGATCTTTCCACCGATGAAGCGCCAACGCCGAAGTCGTCCCCACCACGCACGAAATGAGCGTCGCCAAGCCCGCGATCGTCAGCGACAACCAGAAACTTTCCAGCAAGGCCGAAACGGACCGATGATTCGAAAAGAGCTGTTCGTACCACTTGAGGGTAAAACCCGTAAACTCCCCATGCGCATCAAAAAAGCTCATCGTAATGCCGTTCGGGATAAAGCCATAAACGAACACGAGCAGAATCGGCACGTACAAAAACGCGAGTACGATACCGAGTACCGTTACCGAAAAGAACGACCGCTTCATGTCCGGCTCCTTCCCGCCATGATGAGCCGCGCTGTCTGGGCTTCGAGACGTTTACGGTCCTTAATATCCTGCCGATGCTTCCACCACATCGCAATCGCAATCGGAATCAAGACCGAAACTGCCATCAACGTCGCAAGCGCCGATGCATGCGGAATATTTCGCATCTGAATCGCCCGCATAAAGATCTTATTGCCGATCAAGATGCAATTTGTGCCGCCCAGCATCTGCGGAATTACATACGACCCGATCGCCGGAATGAACACCATCAAAATTGCGGAGATGAGACCTTGCTTGATCCCGGGGATGAAAATCTTGCGGAAGGCATAGAAGTTCCCCGCGCCTAAATCCCGAGCCGCTTCCAAGAGCGAAAAATCAAACTTTTCCGCCGCGGTGTAGATCGGCATAATCGCGAACGGAATGAAGGAATATACTGATACGAGCACTACTGCCGCTTCGGAATCGAGAATCGTTGAGGACGCCGCATCAATCGCCGCCGGATGCGACAAGGTCACCCACGCGATGAGCCAATTCTTGATCTGGAGCCACCCGAGATAACAGGTCTGCAGCCAGCCATCGGGATGTAGCATCGTCTTCCACGCGAACACCCTTACCACGAAGGACGTCCAAAAAGGCAGCATAATCGCTCCCGCTACCAGATGTTTCCACTTCGATTTCATCCGTGCGATCGCATAACCGCAAGGTAGCGCCAGAACAATGGACCAGAGCGTCACTTCAAAGGAAATCCGGATCGTATTCCATACAATCGCCGGATAATCGGGATCGACCAATTCCCGCCAGGTATCCATCGACCATTCCCCAACGCCGCCGTTCGCCGTGTGCCCATGGAAGGTAAACGCCAATACGATGAGCGCCGGAATCGCAAAGAAGAGCGCAAGCCACACGAAGCTCGGCAGAGTGACGAGCCACTCCGCCTTCTTCGACCTTAATGGATTATCACTCCTCATCTTCTCTCTTCTCTCCTAATCTTATCTCTTCTCTCTTATCTCTTCTCTCTTACTTTGCCACCATGTATCCATCGTCCGGATGCCACCAGACGAACACTTCATCGTTCCACGTGATCGGCTCCTGATCGAGCAGGAATCGCGAGTGGGGTTTAAGCGCCGAGATGCGCATATCCGAACTCTTGATCCAATACTTGGTGTAGACGCCTTGATAGACGATGTCCTGCACCGTTGACGGGAACACATTGATTGCCGCGCCCTTCTCCGGAGGCGGAGGCGCCAGGGTTACGCGGATTTTCTCAGGTCTCACCGAAAGGTCCACACTCTGTCCAACCGCGAGCTTCTTGTCGTTGAAGGCCTTGATCTGCGGGAAGCCCTCGCACTGGATGAAGCAGTAGTCCCCTTCAACGGACACGATCTCGCCCGAGAAGAAGTTCGTATCCCCGATGAAGCTCGCGACAAATCGCGAAGCCGGCGCTTCGTAGATCTTCGCGGGACCATCCAACTGCTCGACTGTACCGCGGTTGATTACGGCGATGCGATCCGAGAGGGACATCGCTTCGCCCTGATCATGGGTTACATAAAGAAAGGTGATACCGACTTGATCGTGAATCGTATCGAGTTCCAACAGCATGTGCTGACGAAGCTTCAAGTCGAGCGCCGCCAAAGGTTCATCGAGGAGCAACACTTGGGGACGATCCACCAGCGCCCGGGCGATTGCCACGCGTTGTTTCTGTCCCCCCGAAAGCTGTGATGGATACTTCCACGCCTGATCCGCGAGCTGGATCATTTCCAGAATCTCGTCCACGCGCTCTTCGATTTCCTCCGGATCTTTCTTCGCGAGTTTCAAGGAGAACGCGATGTTGTCCCAGATCGTCATCGTCGGGAAAAGCGCATAGTTCTGGAACACGGTATGTACTCGGCGCTGATTCGGAGGCAAGTCGGTGATGTCCTTACCCTCGAGATAGATGCGACCCGAATCGGGACGCTCAAAGCCGCCGAGCATTCTCAATAGCGTCGTCTTTCCGCAACCGGAAGGTCCAAGCAATGAGAAAAATTCGCCCTTTTTGACCGTGAGTGAAATGTCATTCACCGCGGTCAAAGCACCGAAACGTTTGGTAACGTGATCGAATACTAAAAAGTCGTTGTTCATTTGGCGCGAATTATATCATAATTCAGCGCCTTTGGGTGACATTATTTTTAAATTTTTTCGGAAGCTCGCGCGACCGGAATCCCGACAGCTCGCCCAAACCGTAATCAGCGGGCGCCCCCCGACATGATTTCGACGCGCGCGTAGAGCGACGCGCCTGTTACCCTCGGTGGTCGAAATCACATCGGTCCCGCTGATATCCTCTCGTGCGACTGTTCGGCTCCTCCGGTCGCTAAAACACCACATCTACTCTCTTCTCTCTAATCTCTACTCTCTTATGTTGCGTAGAGCGAAGAGAGGGAAGTCGCCTCGGGCATGTGATGAGCGACCCTAAGCGCGTAACGCCTGGCGAATGATTATGCCCAGTGGTCGATCATCCCAAGCGACGAAAGGACTCTTGTCCGGAGTCGGAGCGGTGATCCGAGACGAGCTTCCCTCTCGAAGCGAATAGGGCCGCCATCGAAGGAGCTTCCGGCCGAGCGAGCGCTCCGAAGCGATTTATCCCATTGCCTACAATGCCTAAATTATGGTATAATACACACTGATGTCACGACAGATGATGAGCCTCACCCAAGCGGCCGAGCATGTCCATATGGACGCCTCGGAGCTCAAGCATTTCGCCCAGCGCGGCGAAATCGAAGCCGAGAAGCGTGGGGATGATTGGTACTTCGAACATCGCACGCTCGACGAATGGGCCCAGCGCAACCTACT
>R14__coassemble_317_pt1 | contig 37614 bp, 36 predicted proteins | sample R14__metabat2_high_PE_051 | metagenome-assembled genome bin R14 | reverse complement strand
TGATATATTAGTTCGGGTAAGAAAGGAAATAAAGTTATGGATAAACGAGAAGAACCGTTTGCGGAAGAGAAGAAGACTTGCGGATATTGCGCGGAAGGCGAATTATGGCGCTTACGGTGATACCGGACATCACCTGCATTTCCATCTCGTGCCGAAATATGCGGATGATGAGTTTGAGTGGGGTGGAGTGTTTGCGATGAATCCGAAGCGCAAGTATTTGACTGATACCGAATATGCGCAGATGGTTGCTGAAATCGCGGCGGAACTTGGATAGATGCTACATTTAAGGGTGCTCGCTATGATTATGGTGATTATGCTGATCGATTCTATAATGAATATTGGGTCCGTTCGGCAGCTTCTGAGCGTCCAGATAACTTCCGTCAACTTGAAGGTGGGGCATATTGGTGAGACTTATGGTTAGACCTCAAGTCTCACTTATGAAAATGTGCTTGGGGGTTGACAAAGTAGGGCGGAATATGATATGATACACAACAATTAATCGATGATTGTATTACAAGGAGTAACAAAATGACATCTTTATTAACGGCGAGAGTTGATACTGTAAAACGGGAAAAAGCGGAGCGAGTGTTTGCGGATGTTGGGCTTACTACATCGGCGGCAGTCAATCTGTATATCTCGATGGTGGCGATGACGGGTGCAATCCCGTTTGAAGTGAAGAGCATTTATGCTCAACAAGATATGCGCGAGCAATACAAGCAGCAGAGTTTTAACGAAGTGTTTGAAAATATGCGTAACCAGGCTCAAATAAGTGGCGTTTCTGAGAAGGAGGCGCTTAAGGAGCTTAGCGCTTATAAGGCCGAGCAGAGGGTGCGAGCATGATTTTGGCGGTGATTGACACGAATGTGCTCGTGTCGGCATTGTATACGAGTAATCCGCAGAGCGCGACGCGGTTGGTGATAGCGGCACTTGGCGAGCATAAATATGTTCCGCTTTATAATGAAGCAATACTGAAGGAGTATCGTGAGGTGCTTTGTCGGCCGAAGTTCGGCTTCGCGCCCGATATGGTTGATGCGCTTTTGCGGCTGATTTGTGAGAACGGGCAGAATGTCGATCAGGTTTCGTATGTGGAGAAGATGAAGGACGAGACAGATCGCAAATTCTTTGAAGTTGCATTGGCAAAACAAGACGAAGATGCTAAGCTCGTTACTGGTAATCAAAGGCACTTTCCGGTGAAGCCATTTGTGGTTACTCCTACGGAGTTTTACAATTTGCTAACACAGTCATGAAAATATGATATAATACGCGGGTGTAAGAGTGAAGAGATAAGAGAGGAGAGAGAAGATAAGGCGGGGGGATTTTGTGCTTGACTAACGAATATGTAATGTGATATAATTTACACTGTAATAACAAACAATATACAAGGACTAATGCTATGATGACTTCAATGCGCATTGACGATGATCTGAAAAAGGATTGTGAATCGGTATTTAATGATTTGGGCCTTTCGATGACAACGGCCGTGACATTGTTCCTCAAACAAGTACGTAAACAGCGAGCGATTCCATTCGTGCTGAGTTGCGATCGTTATGCGCCTTCATTTTATTCGGCAACGCGTTATTCTGTCCGTTTGCGGGAGCGCGGAAGAGTAGCGGAGCGATATTTCAACGAGATGCGTGAAGATAATGAACGGGAGATGACTTTGGAGGAGATCAATGCTGAGATCGCGGCGGCGCGGCGAGAACGGCGCGAAAGGGCGGCGAAATGATTTATGCGGTAATCGATACCAATGTTCTGGTGGCGGCGCTCAAGACGCGTCATCATGATTCTGCAACGGCCAGAGTGATGAATGCGATCTTTCGTGGTCGAGTTACGCCGCTTTATAATGGCGAGATAATTGAAGAGTATCGAGATGTCTTGTATCGAGATTATTTGAAACTTGATAAGGCTAAATGTGATTATGTTATTTCATTCATCGTTGATGTCGGTCGTAATATTGAGGCGTTTGCAAGCGAAGTGGAGATGTTGGACGAAGATGATCGGGTGTTTTACGAAGTTGCACTTTCATCGCAAGAATTAAATTCCAAATTGGTTACGGGAAACGTGAAGCATTTTCCTCAGGTTGATTTTATCCTGACTCCCGCAGAATTTTGTGAGTTAATCGGTGAAAATGTGATATAATACGCAGGTATAAGAGAGAAGAGATAAGAGAGGAGAGAGAAGATAAGGTGAAGATTTTGTTTTTATGTCATGGTAATATATGCAGATCGCCGATGGCGGAGTTTGTGATGAAGGATCTTGTTCGCAAATCCGGCATTGAGGGTGTTGAGATCGAATCTGCCGCTTTGCATACTGATGAGATCGGGAACGATATTCACTACGGCACGCGCGCTAAGCTCGAGGAGATGGGGATTCCGTTTGTACCGCGAGCGGCATGGCTTCTTACTGCTGCGAAGGCGAAAGAGTATGATCTTTTAATCGGAATGGACGCGTACAACATCGCCGATTTGCGTCGGCTCGTTTATCCAGAGGACTTGCCGAAGATACATAAGCTTCCCGAGTTCGCCGGAAAGAGCAAGGATATAGCTGATCCGTGGTATACTGGAAATTTCGATGTGACCTATGCTGACATTCTCGAAGGCTGTCAGGCGTTGGTGAGGAAAATATGATATAATACGCAGGTGTAAGTGAGAAGGGATGAGAGAGGAGAATAGGGTGAATAAAGAGCGTTTTGAATATTTAGATATTGCGAAAGCAATTTTGATAATAACGGTGCTTTTGGTGCACTGTATTGATCCCGAGGGGAAAATTCCTTTTTGGGCAAAGTTGTTTTGCTCCTTTAATATGCCGCTGTTTTTTACTATATGCGGCGTTACCAGTCATAAGGCGCAGGATTATTCCCTTAAGGACTTTTGGGATTTTTTGGGCCGCAATGCCTTTGCGCTGATTTTACCTTATTTTATATGGGGTCTTATATATTCGCCTTTTAATCTCAAGGCGATGGGTGTCTTACTGTATGGTAGTGGAAACATGATTATCGCCAATGGCGCCGGTAATAATCAGTGTTGGTTTCTGCCCTGTCTTTTCCTGGCGAGAGTAGGTATGTATGGGATTATATTCATTGAGCAAAAGATTTATAGGTATCGCGTTCCGGTGCTGTTTTTGCTTTCCGCAGTAAGTTTTGCGATTGGCTTTCTCGCGCCTATGCAAGAAAACGGCTACCCATGGTGTGCGGATATTGCCTTTGTGGCAATGGGCTTTATGATTCTCGCTCATCTTAACTCCGATTATCTTAATGCTATGGATAGAAAGCCGATATGGTTGCAGGGGGTTTTGGCGATAGGAACGGGGACGCTTTTATTGCTTGGAAATTTGTACGGCGCGACGGATGTCACCGGCTTTGTAAGCATGTGCACGTCCGAATACGGAAATGTATTTTGGTTCTTGTTTAACGCGCTGGCTGGAACAGTATGCGTAAGGTCCACATCTTCGATGATTGCAAGAATAGACATCTTTTCACATTTGGGCTGGTTCAAAAAGGCAATGAATTGGCTTGGACAGAATACAATGGGTATATTTATCATCCATATGCCGTTTACGGTTGTGTATATCGTAGGCACATTACCGGCAATTCTTAAGACATCATCATCGGTGTTTTGGATCGCGCTTATATACGCTTCGCTTATGCTTGCGTTCTCGGTCGCTATAACTTTATTTATAAATTCCGTTTGCCCAGAACTTCTGGGTCGTCACCGGGAAAGAGTGAAGAGATAAGAGAGGAGAGAGAAGATATGGATAAACGAGTCGTATTGATCGCGGTGGCAGTTATGGCGCTGGAAGTTTTCGGCGGTAGCATGCTCAGGATGGATAAGGACTTCGCCGAAGGCGCGCCCACAAAGAAGGTGGCGTTCTTGGGAGACTCGTACGTGCAGAATCATCGTCGTCCCATCACTGAGGCTTGGCACTATCATTGGGCGGAGAATCATAAGTACCACTACCTCAATTATGGACGCAATGGTAACTGCGTGTTCTATCAGAACAAGAGCGGCGCCATTATGATGAAGCGCTTCTCGGAGATTCCGAAGGATGTGGACGCCATCGTCATTATCGCCGGTCACAACGATGCCTGCGTGCCGACGAAGGAAGGCATCGAGGCCGAACCTTTTTATAAGGATTTCGCGGCGGCAGTTCCCAAATTCTTGGCGAATGTCAAAAAGCATTATCCGAACGCGAAGATTGTCTGGATTACTCCTTGGCAGGTGGAGAAGCCTGGTTTTAAGGAAGTGATTGCTGCCATCAAAGCGGGATGCAAAAAGGAGGGCGTTCCTTGCTGTGATGCGACTGAGTTTACCGGTATTCAGCCGAATGATCCTGTTATGCAGAAGCAGTATTATCAAGCACCCAAGGACACCGCGCACCTAAACGCCGCCGGCCACCAGTTGATGCTCGAAAAGATCTCGCCGTGGCTTGATAAGTCTTTAGGGTGGTAAAGTAAGTAGAGTGAAGAGATAAGAGAGGAGAGAGAAGATATGAGTAGTATATTTGTGATATTGGCGATGACGATTCTTCCGCTTGGGGATTCGATAACCGAAGGGACTCTGGCGAGGCCGAACCTTTATCAAGGGCGGCCGAATTATCGGGTGAAGCTGGGCGAATTGTTGGGAAAGAAGGGTGTCAAATTTGAGATGGTAGGTCCGCGGACGACATGTGACCTCGACGAAGGCGGTGTTGCGGTTAAGGAAGCTTGGCGGCATCATCAAGGCATTTCCGGTTATCGCATTTTCTCTGGTAATGGACGCAAGGGGTATTTGGAGACAATTGATGATGATCTTAAGTCGCTTCGGCTTGGGCCAAAGCGCTTAAGCCATAAGATGTGAAAATATGACGATATTACTTGTAGCATTAGGATCGGCATTGGGGGGCGTGAGCCGTTATTGGCTTTCATCACTTATGAATGGCTCCGCCAGCTTTCCGTTGGGAACGTTCAGCGTGAACGTTCTTGGGTCGCTCACAATCGGCATTCTCTCCGGATGGTTGGCGCATTTAACTGGCAATAGCGCGGCGATTCGCGCTTTCGCGGTGATTGGATTTTGCGGAGGCTTCACGACTTTTTCAACTTTCTCGAACGAGTCATTCAGGATGCTTGAAAATGGACAGTTTGGAATGCTATTGCTTTATGTCCTCGGCTCCGTCGCTGCCGGTCTTGCGTCCGTCTGGGTCGGATATCTCATTTCAAAGTAAGTCGAAATCCAAATTTAGGTCAAACCAAAATCTGGATTTGGAATACAACATCGGCGGGAAAATATGATATAATACGCAAGATATGAAATTGAAATGGTTAGGAGCTGGTATTGGGGCGCTACTCGGTTCGGGAGTCGGCGGGACTTTGCTGGGCGGTCTTATCGGCGCGGCAGTCGGCGATTGGATTGAAAAACAGGTGCGAAATGGATCTGGGTCAACGGACGCGCGGGCTGATAACGACGCAATCGGTCAGGAATTGACGATGCTCACGGCGATTTCGGCGATGATGTCGAAAATGGCGAAGGCCGATGGACGGATTACAGCGGATGAGGTGCGTTATTGTGAGCAGGTGTTCGATCGGCTCGGACTTCGCGGCGAAAAACGTGAATATTGCATTCGGGTATTTCAGAAGGCGAAGAGCGATGCGCATACGATTTACGAATATGCCGATTCTTTTGCTGAGATCCAGCGGAATTCGCAACTTCGGGAAATCGTATATGACATTCTCTGGGACCTCGCCGACGCCGACGGGGTAGTTTCCTCGGAAGAATTGACGATTCTTCGTTGGATTACGCTTAATCTCAAAATTTCCGCGGTGCAATTCAATTGGCAGTGTGCGCGACACGGAATCGGTCGTACGCGCGGCGGATCGCGGTCAAGCGCCAGCTCGTCAGCGAAGTTAGATCCGTATGAGATTTTAGGTGTAAGCCGGGATGCCAGTGAGGCGGAATTGAAAAAGGCCTATCGGGAAAAAGCCAAGGCCTTGCATCCAGATCGGCTTCGTGCGGAAGGACTTTCCGAAGAACTTATGGGCCAGGCCAATGCGCAGATGGCTCGCGTCAATGAAGCATGGTCGGAAATCAAAAAAGAACGGGGAATCAGATAGGGAGTAATTGTGGCGGATTTTTTGGTATAATACACGGTGGAGAAAGGTAAGATTATGGCTAAAATGAATAAGGCGAGGAGTAGTTTAAAAGTTGTGAGCTTGAAGGCATCTATTATTGATGACGATTACATAGCGTGGATGCAGACGATGAAAGATCGTGTTCGCGCAGCTTGCTATCGTGCGCAAGTCGCCGCGAATCAGGAAATGCTCCTCCTCTATTGGGACCTTGGACACGACATCATCGAGCGTCAACAGCGGCAGGGGTGGGGTAATGCCATTATTCTGCGAATGTCCGCTGATCTCATCGCTGAGTTTCCAGAGATGAAAGGGTTTTCCGAACGGAATCTCGGTTACATGAAGCGTTTTGCTTCTGTTTGGACGCGGGAAGCAATTTTGCAAGCGCCACTTGCAAAATTGTCATGGTTCTGCTATATCGCGCTCCTTGAGCAACTCAAAGATCAAGAATCGCGTCTCGCATATGCCGTGCTTTGTGCCGAACAATTATGGCAACGGCCACAATTGGTTGCTGAGATCAAGCGTGGCGCAATCACGAACTTCTGTCAGGCGTCTAACAACTTCGGGACCACGATGCAAATCGCGGACGCAGATCTAGCGATTAAGGCTATACGTGATCGATATAATCTTGAATTTCTCGGCGTGACGAAGAAGGACAAGGAAAATAAAGTCCGTCGCACGCTTGTCGAGCGCGTTGCCCGCTTTATGCTCGAGCTTGGAGCTGGTTTCACATACGCCGGACAGGAGCGAAAAATTGATGTTGGTGGTAACAAGTTCAGTATGGATTTGCTTTTCTATAACGTCCGCATCCATCGCTATTTCGTCATCGAACTGAAAACGCGTAAGTTCCGTCCGCAGGATGTCGGACAGCTCGGCTTCTACATGACCGCAATCGACGAACAGGTGCGCAATCCGCAGATCGAAGGCGAGACCGTCGGCATTCTCCTTTGCAAATCGCGTAATCGAATTGTTGTTGAATATGCGCTCAAGAATTTCAAACAGCCGATTGCCGTTTCAACTTACGAACTTGAGCAAATGGGCCTCTCGTCGGCTCAAGCATTGACCGACGGTCTTACCAAAGCGATTGCCGTCAAATGAACAAGCGGACGATACTTATTGCAGGTATGGGCACCTAAAATTCCCCTCAACCCGGCGGATTTTTGGTATAATACGCGGTGGATAGTGAAGAAGGTCGATTGAAAAGAATGAAAAAGTGTTAATACAATGAAACTACCGCTGGCTATATATTCTGCAGAATGTGGATTGTCGTGGAAATATGACAATGCGGCGATTTCATATGAGGAATTAGATACGTGTCGAACGGTTTTGAGGCCGATGCCTAACTTCGATATCGGAGAAAAAGGATATGAGGGTGTTGCAGTCCGTTTGAATAAGATATATTTAATTCGATGTTTCAGTGTGCCGAAATGGGATTTTAAAGGTCGTGATGCAACTTATCTTGTTGTGACGTGGTTTGAGCGTTCATTGATAGGAGATGTTGATATTTCACAGGTATTACACTCGCAGTCATTCACTGAGCCAACGCACGATCCAATGTGCGAGTTTGAGATTTCATGCGGTAAGGCTACGACTGGTGATTTTGAGGATGTGGCTAAGATGATTTCAGAATCTGACGTGAACACGAATTTACGGTTTGTGCGCGAACTTCCCAATGGGGCGGTTAGTAGACTGGAAAGTAATCAAGGTTCGGATCGTGCTCATCATGGGTGTTTGCGACGTCGAAATCAACGGAAACTACATCGGGCAGTGTTTCGGCCGAGCGAACCCAAAATCAACTTACAGTCAAAAGTTGTTATTGTAGCAATTGTTCTGAGTGTGCTTGTAGTTTGTGTCGTAGCATATGATTATTTTACAAGGAAGGAGTGGAATTATGACCGAAGCGGAGAAATACCTCGAACAACTGAAAAACGGGACATTGAAGCCGATAAGCCCAAAGAAACCAACATCGCAGAGCGGGCCGAATGCGGGGTCAAGCGATGTGAATCGGCAGAGTTTACGAAATACAACCTTAGCGCAAGCGGGGGAAATTAATGTCAGTATGAGAATTCTCGCCGTTCTTATTTTCCTCATATTCATATTTGCTGGGACTTATTTTGCCAAGGTGGCACGTCCGCCGAATGGGCTATTGGGAGTTATCTTTGGAGCCATGGGATTTGGGTTATTGAAAACGCTTTGGAAACATTCAAGGAGGTAGTATGGGCAAGATTGTCTTTTTAGGAGTTGAGGGGTCTGGAAAGACTTCGTTGTCTATGGCTCTTCTCAACGCATTTAAACGTCATCGCGATGAAGGGTGGTATTTGTCACCTAAGTCGCGAGATGCTTTTGCGTTTACCGAGCGGTTGCCAGAAGTATTTTCTGTTGATAATTTTCCAAGCTCGACATCTTCATTGCGAACACTTTCTTGGGAACTGGAGTATTGCCAGAAGAAGATCCATGAAGTATCGGTTTTTGATTATCCCGGTGAATTATTTCGACAGGCGTTTCTTGACGGTCGATTAGATATGGCCGATGAAACATTTAACGCGCGAATAACATCTGAGCAATTTGAAATCCGCAATCTACTTGATTCAATTAGAGGAGCAGAGCGTGTTTATGTTTTGTTGAATCTTGATGACGCTGTAAACTTAAGGAACAATGCTCGAAACATTGATGCGGTTTGGGCTACGAACGAGTGTTTGAAATTTGTTGAGCGGTTGCCAGAAGGTCCCACATTGACACTTCTCTTTACTCAGGTGGATCGTTATGGTAGCGAGGAAGAGATTCAAGATAAATTCAGGAACGCTGATTTTTCATTGATAGCGCATGACCATCCGAATTTGAAATGGAAGATGGTTTCTGTGCTTGTTCCATTCGAGAACAAGTTCGGTGTCGATCAAATAGTGCAGGATGTTGTTCAGGGTGCATTTGCCGAAGGCCGTTTAAGTGTAATTGAAGAATTAAATTTCATTTTGGATATCGAGCAATGGACGAAGATGGCGGCGGATATTTTTAAGCCATCCACACAGGGATTTGGCTTTGTGCTGGATGGAGAATCTGCGGAATTGTTGCGAAAAAGTCTCCAACGGCTCAGACAGGTTGTGACGAATTCGCTTTGGCTTTTGAATAAATTTATAAAACCGGGATTGGCGAATGTGCGCTTTTCCGCGGCGGATTGCGCGGCCGTAGAGGCGTTCTGGAATATAGTTTTATCGTCGGAAAATAAAAGTTTTAACTTTTTAAAAGAGGCGCTTAACGGTTTGATTCAACCTCTACCATGTCTTGGAGCTGAGCTGGCTAAATCTGCAATTGCAAAGCTGAACGAACTCGAGATGGAACAGCGCGACAAATATCTCCATGCCGCGCATGAGACTTTGACCTCTTTGGAGTGCGTGTTTGCTAAATTTGATCCGCTTGATGGAGAGAAAGATCGTCTGATAGTATTGTTATCAAAGATTAAAAAGTTGTTAAAAAAGCAACAAGAGCTTGTCGTGGCAGGCTGGATGTTTTCCGAGCAGGTACAAACTGATTTGTATGCAGAAAAAGATTTGGTCACTGCGCTAACGCTGATCGATGCGGTGGGCGGGGCTATTAGTGATGGCGGCAGAAAAGTGAATTTAGATAGCCTTCGTGCTATTTGTGATAAAGCAGAAATAGCGCAAAGTGCAAGGGCCTATAAGGTTATTGATAATTTGAAATCGTGTTTTGCGGCAATTGAGCGACAAAGGCGTACTAACATCCGACGTGCTGTTTTGGCTTGGGTATTTTTATTTTTTGTATTTGCAGGTATCATTTTGATAATTTTGTTGCGGAATGGGAAAGAGTTATCATCAAGTCCGGCGAAATCGTCGTCATCAAGCCAGTGGAGTTCAGCTGAATCATTGGAACAAAGATCTGAAGTTAAAGAACATATAGATTCGCGGCTTGATTTGTTGTACGTAACGATTGAGTTTCGGGTTAATAATAAGGTTCCTGATCGCGTAGTCGTTGGGGCGCCGAATATGCCGCGCCAAGAAACCGCTACGGTTGAGTTGCGGCGTAAATTTGGGAGTGTGGTTGGACCATTTGATGTTTATTGTATGTATCAAGGCAGATTCTATTATCACAAATTTACAAAGATTGATTTTGATTGGACGGGGGGGCAAAAGATGGATTTTGTGTTTACTTTGGAAGAAAAAGATCGCGTCACTTTTGGAGAAAAATACGATTTATGCAAATACAATTTATGTGATAAATGATTTCCATGGTAGGAGTAGAAATGAAGACAAATAAGAAATTGATGATAATCTTGGGTGTGGCGCTGATTGCGGGCTCAATCAATGCAACGTGGATGGAGAATGTTGATGCGGAAAGCGGATTGACGCAGTGGGTGGGGAAAGAAGACCGTATGCGGTTTGTTTATCTCTGCAAGAAGTCGGCGGAGAATAAGGATTTTGAGTTGGGGCCGTATAACTCTAACGAGCAGCATTTCAAGAAGGATTATTGCATTGTGCATCTCGATGATAAATATCTTAGTTATCGTTGCGAGGAGTTTACGGATTTGGGTGGTGCGCATGGATGTGAGTATGTTTATATCGGTACCATTGATCGTAGTACGGGTAAGGAGTTGAAGGTTACGGATGTGTTTCCAAAGTCAGATCATGAGGTGCTGCGGAAGATGTTAAGGGAAAAGGCAGCGCTTGCTATCGGTGGTGAGAAGAACTTTTTGAACGAACCGGATATCCCCGAGAATTTTTGTCTGATGAAAGACGGCTGGCATTTCGTTTACAATGTTTACGAAATCGCTCCATTTGCCGCCGGTACTATCGAAGTGGTGATAGAAAAGGATTACAAAGAATTCCGTGAGATAAATGAGCGTTGGAACGCACGTGCGGTTGAATTGCGAAAAAAGTTTGAAGAGGATGGAAAAGCGGTGTCAAAGAAGATGAAGCAATACGAACTCAACACCATAGGTGATATGCAACGGGTGTCGGATTATTGGTATTATATTCTTAAGTCATATCGAGAAATTTCGGATGAATATGTTAAGATTAGAGGCAAAGATGGCGTAGAAATTCGCAATAAGTTGGCACATTGGATTGCGGCGAAAATTGAGGAGGCAGAGGAAGCTCGTCGTAAAGAGGAAGATGGTGGGTCGTATGCTGGAATATTTGCATTAGGTAACAAGACCGATCTTTATGAGCGGGTAATAAATCTATTGTTGCTTAATTCCTTTGATATGGCAAAATGGATGCGCGTTGAAAGTGCAGTCGGTGAAATAACCGGTGTGCCGATAGCCTTCACTAATGGTGACGCAAAGGTAGTTTTGTCCTGGCGAATATTTGATCCAAAGGAGAAGAAAAAGGATTTTGATTTTGCATCTTATATAGAACCGCAGAATGTGGTTTCCGTTGGAGATAAGGATTATGCGATAGTTCGTTTCCCGGCTAAGGGAAATATGGAAGGGTGTCCGACTACGACAGAAGAGCGGATGCTATTTGAAATTAAGAATGGAAGAATTACGCGAATGGTTGGTCTTCATAATTTTCATCTTCATAAAATTAAGATTATGGATAATGGGAATGTGCTTTGGATAACTGGGGAAGATGGATTTTCACAGCCCGAAGAGTTCTTTGTTGTGCTTAATGAAATGAAGATTGATGAGAGTAGGTCCACAATCTCCGAAGAGTTCCACAAGGATGGTTACGATCAATTCCTGCGGTCTGAGTTGTCTGAATGAGTTGCTCCACGAGGTGCGAATGGTAGAACGGGCTTGACAACTATCACATTATAATGTTATAATATCCGCATCATTGGAAATGAAGGAGCGGGTATGAAGCTGTATCATGGATCAAAAATGATTGTGGAGAGGCCGCAGTTCGGGCTTGGGAAACTCGAGAACGACTACGGAAGGGGTTTCTATTGCACCGAGCATCTTGAGCTTGCGAAGGAGTGGGCGTGTCCGAAGAAGGAGGACGGCTTCGCTAATTGCTATGAGCTCAATACGAAAGGACTCAAGATTCTCGATTTGAACGGTGAGGGCTTCGGGGTGATGGAGTGGCTTTATGTACTGATCGTAAACCGTCCGGTGCGGCTTGAGTCGCCGATTCAGGTAGAAGGACGAGAGTGGATCAAGAAGCATTTTGCAATCGCGACGGAAGAGTATGATGTGATTCGCGGCTATCGGGCTGACGATTCGTACTTCGGCTTTGTGAGATCATTCCTTGAGAACGGGATATCTCTTGCTCAACTGACTCGCGCTATGCGGCTTGGTAATCTCGGCGAGCAGATCATGATCAAGAGTGAGAAGGCGTTTAGTGCGCTTAAGTTTAAAAAGAGCGAGATCGCATCGTGGCTCGAGTACCACTTGAAACGTGCCAGCCGGGACGAAGCGGCTCGGAGGGAATTCGCGAAGGAGGCGGGAAATCGTGCTTCGGAAGGGTTGTTCATGATGGACATTCTTAGGGCGAAAATGGAGAGAGGCGATGCACGCTTACGCTGAAACTTATCTTGCGAGGGCGATGAAGAACCTCGGGGAGGCATTTGATTACGCAATCAACGGCTGTAGGTTCGGTGCTGACGATTTTATCGGTCGCTTTATTGCGTCCGGTCTCGCAGGGGAGTGGGCGGATGGCTCGGCGAGGGTGCTTACGGGACTCTCCGGAATCGAGCTCGTGCGCGATGCTTATCGGTTGACCGGGAGTGAGCGCAAGTGGCCGGCGCCGAAGAAGACATTTGAGCTTTCGCCGGAGTATTGGGCTGGATGGTCAATTGCGTATTATCAGTGGTGGAGCGCGAGATCTTTTGAGGAGATTTTTGCGAGGGTCTCATTCGATGAAGTGATTGGAATGTATCCGGTAATGCATGAGGCGTCGGAGGCGAGATTCGTTGATCGAATGGAGGAGGCGTTTGTAGGATATGGGTCGAGGCTTAAGATGCTGCGGGAGCGAAAGGGACTTTCGCAGTCGGAACTTGAGAAGGCGTCTGGCGTGAAGATCCGGAACATTCGTCTCTACGAGCAGCATCCGGAGTCAATCGCCAAGGCGGAGTTTCGGACGGTTAAGGCGCTTGCTACGGCGCTCGGTTGTAATTCCGATGATCTTGCACAATTGCCGGTCGAAGAAACACGGTAAATCGCTACAGTGACCCATTGACACGAAAAGTTAGTTTGGTAAACTACGCTTCTAAGGTCGGCGAGCGGCGGAAAATTTTGGGGAGACTCCAGGTGGGTTGACTCTTGACTTTTGCGTATGAAATATGATATAATACGCACTCAATTTCGAAAGGAAGCGAAGAATTATGAAGAGCGATATTCATCCTAAGTACGAAGATGCGACCATTACCTGCGCGTGTGGTAACGTTATCAAGACCCGTTCCACCAAGAAGGAGATGACGGTCAACACCTGCTCGGCGTGTCATCCGTACTTCACCGGCGCGAAGACGATGGTCGATACCGAAGGCCGCGTTGATTCGTTCAAGAAGCGTTACGCGAAATTCGCGAAGTAAGCTCACTTGATCGATCCTCGCCAGATCGAGAACGTTCTGGGTCGCCTCGCCGCCGTAGAAGCGGAATTGGGCGACCCGATTGTTTTATCCGACCGCAAGCGGTATCGCGCGGCGCTTGATGAATATGCCTTTTTGAAGAAGCTCGATTATGTGTGGACGGCATATCAGCTCGAGGAAGCGACCGAGAAGGAAGTTTCGGCGGCATTGTTGCCACCAGATCCGCTCGACCGGCGTAATGCAGTGATGGAAATACGGGCCGGAACCGGTGGCGAAGAAGCGGCGCTGTTCGCGGGGGACCTTTTTAGGATGTACAGCCGTTATGCGGAAACGAAGGGCTGGAAGATTTCGGTGATGAATTCCAGCGCGACTTCATTGAGCGGATATAAGGAAATTGTCTTTACCGTAATCGGGGAAGGCGCATACGGAACTTTACGGTTTGAAAGCGGGGCCCATCGCGTCCAACGCGTCCCCGAGACTGAAGCGCAAGGCCGCATCCATACTTCGGCGGCGACAGTGGTGGTGTTTCCAGAGGCGGAGGAAGACGACGAACTCGACATCCCCGAAAAAGATATCCGCATCGATCTATTTTGTGCAGGCGGGGCGGGTGGACAGCATGTAAACAAGACGGAAAGCGCAGTCCGCATGACGCATATCCCGACGGGACTCGTGGCGGTGTGTCAGGATGAGCGCTCGCAGATTCGCAACCGCGAGAAGTGCCTCGCCACCTTAAAGGCGCGCATTCTCGACTTTAAGCGCCGCGAGGAAGAAGCGAAACTTGGTGCGAGTCGATTAACGCTGCGCGGTAGTGGAGATCGCAGCGAAAAAATCCGCACTTATAATTTTCCGCAGAACCGCATGACCGATCATCGTATCGGCCTTACCTTGTATGCGCTTGACCGCATCATTGACGGGGAGCTGGAGGAACTTTTAAAGGCGTTAGTTGAGAATGACCTCGACGAGCGCGTTAAACTCGCGTTGGAGGAACACAAATGATCTTGGATGCCATCGATCACTTCGAAGTTTGGGAAATCTTCACTGCGCGGGAATTCTGGTGTGGACTGGGAGGATGGGTGGTAGCTTCGCTCATCAAGGCGTTTCTCGCGTATTTGAAGACGCATGAATTCGACTTCGTTTATTTAGTCTCCACGGGCGGGATGCCGTCCAGTCACTCTGCAACGGTGTGTGGACTTGCAACCGGCATTGGCATCACTCACGGGTTCGGGTCCTCAATCTGCGTATTGGCAACGGCTTTCGCCATCATCACCATGTTCGATGCGGCGACTGTTCGTCGGGCGGCGGGAGAGCATGCGAAGGTGCTAAACGCGATTGTCCGGGATATTAAGGAGCTTAAGTTCAAACCGCAACAGCGCTTCAAGGAATTGCTCGGGCATACGCGCAAGGAAGTATTCTGGGGCATGATCACCGGTATCATCTGGGCGATCGGGGTTTCATATTTCTGGGGTTAAACTATGACGCAGGTATTTTCCGGTTGCGGCATGAGCAAGGCGGTCGCGGATTTAATCGGCGACATCCCTAATTCCCTCGGGTTCGTAATGCCGGTTTATGGTTGGCGGATACCGAAGGCGGTGAGGACGAAATTGCAGTCCCTCGATTTTCGCGCGCGTAATTTAAGCGGAGATAAGCAGTTCACCTGGGCGGTATTCACCTGCGGGGACGATGTAGGGTATATTGACCGCGATCTTGAGCGCGTGTTGGGGAGGAAACTCGATGCCGCGTATTCGGTGGTGATGCCCGATACGTATCTGGGACTCCCGGGATTCCGGCTCGATTCGCCGGAAGAAAGCGCGGCGAAACTTGCATCGGCGCGAGCGAGGACGTTGGCGATAAAGGAGAAGCTCTTGAGTCGGGAATTCACGCGGGATTTGAAGCGTGGACCTTTTCCATGGATGAAGACGGCGGTGATAGGTCCCGTATTCGAGAAGTTGCTGGTTAAGGATTCCTTCTGGCGACTCGATCACGCAAAGTGTGTTAAGTGCGGTAAATGCGCGGCGGAGTGTCCCGTAGGCGATATTGAAATCGGGGCGGATGGGTATCCGCGGTGGAAGGGGGACGGCAGTTGTAGTGGATGTTTCCGCTGTTATCATTTCTGCAGCGGCGAGGCAATTGAGTTCGGCCGCATGACTCGCGGTAAGGGAAGGCTAAAAACCAACATCAGCATATCATGAAAAACCTCAAATATTTGGTAGCGTCGGCAATGTGCATTTTAGCCGGTGCAATTATCGCCGCTGAAAAACAATTCACTACCGAGCAGGTTGCGTCCGATCGGCTGGACTACGGGGAGTTTATGCGGGTTGACCGTGATTTCTGCCGTGGCTGGAAGTTTACGAATGAACAAGGTGCTTCGCGGCTGGTGGATATTCCTCATGACTTTCAGTTTGAACAACCGTGGGTTGAGAAGGCAGGCGGGGCTCGCGGTTTCAAGTGGGGTGGAACTAGGGCGACGTATGAGAATACTTTTGAGTTCGATCCGGCTTGGGAGGGAAAGCGCATCTATCTCGAGTTCGAGTCAATAATGTCCAACGGCGAGGTGTTCTTGAATGGACACAAGGCGGGGGAATCGGATTATGGTTATCTCGGTTGCACGCTCGATATTACCGAGCTTGTCGTCAAGGATAAACCGAATGTCGTAAAGGTGGTGGCGAACTCCGGTTCGCAGCGCGGTTCACGATGGTACACGGGCGGCGGTCTTACGCGTCCCGTCCATATTATCGTGAAGAGTGCGGTGAGTGTGGTTGAGGATGGCTTACAGATTATCGCTACGAAGGGTGAGGGCGATCAATGGTCCGTTCAGGTCGGGGTCCAGCTTGATGGCTATCGGGGACTTGGACGCAAGAACGAGCTTATCGTGAAGTGCGCGATTAAGGATCCAGCTGGAAAGATGGTTGCGGAAAGCGAGAAGAAGGCGCCGTGGTCGAAGATGCGTCATCAGGAAGTAAAACTTGACGATTTCAAGTTAGATAAGCCGCTTATCTGGGATCTCGATTCGCCGAATCTGTATACCTGCGAAATTAAGCTGGTGCTGAATGGGAAGAATGTTGATCAGGTAGTTGATCGTTTTGGTTTGCGTACGCTGGAGTTCAATAAGGATTTTGGTTTTAAGCTTAATGGACGCAAGCTTTGGATTTTCGGGATGGCGAATCACCACGATCTCGGCGCTTTGGGGGCGGCGGAGTATGAGGACGGAATCCGTCGGTTAGTGAGGACGATTAAGCGCTTTGGTTACAATACGATTCGCTGTTCGCATAATCCTTATGCAAAGGCACTTTATCGGGTTGCGGATGAGGAAGGATTGCTCATCGTCGATGAACTCTACGATAAGTGGGGCTTCGGCGGGGGTACTTGGTGGATTGGTTCGCGCCAGCAGGGCGAAGTATGGCCTCAGCACATGAAGCGGTGGATGATGCGTGATCGGAACCATCCGTCGGTCATTCTCTGGTCATTCGGTAATGAGTTCCAGATGAATGAGAATATCTGCGGTTATGATACGGACGACTGGGGCGTTACCACCTACCGGATGATGCGTGAATTTGCGCGGCGCTGGGACCATACTCGCCTTACGACCTGTGCGATGTTCCCTGCGCGTGCGGGTGGTGTGGGCAAGAACGATCCGAAAGATCTCTATAATACCTACACGCCTCCGGAATTGGCAACGGTGACTGATGTCTCAATGTTCAACTATCAGCCGCAGGCGTATGCCGATTATCTTAAGTGTGCTCCGTGGATGATTCTTCTGCAGAGCGAGGCGACCACGAGTGAGTGGCTTTATCCAATGAATATCATGGACCGCGAAAAGATGATTGGGCTTTGCTATTGGGGAGCGGTTGAATATTGGGGAGAGTCCAATAAATGGCCGAAGAAGGGTTGGAGCTACAGCTTCTTCTCCGAGACACTGGAGCCGTATCCTCAGGCATGGCTCATTACCTCGGGCGCATATCCTGAAAAGCCGCTTATCCATATTGGCATACTTGAGCAGCATGCGGATTCTCAGAGCTGGAACGAACAAAAGTCCGGTCAGGATAAGTTAAGTGAGAATTGGACGCGTAAGCCGGGGTCAAAGGCGCAGGTCGCAGTTTTCTCCAATCGGGACGAAGTGGAGCTATTTTTAAACGGCAAGTCGCTCGGGAAGCGGCAGGTCTCCCACGATGCCTCCTCAAAGGCGAATGTCGTATGGTATAAGGATATTGTTTGGGAACCAGGAGAACTTAAGGCAGTTGCGGACGGGGTGGAGTATGCGATTTATTCGGCGGGTCCGGTGGTTGAGTATAGGGTAGAAGAGGAATTTGCTGGTAAGGAACTTGTCTATTATCGCGTAACCGGAGTGGATAAGGATGGACGCGTCAATTTCGCCTGTGAGGATAAGCTCGAGGTTTCAGTTGAAGGCGGGGCGAAGCTTTATGCGCTTTCGAACGGTGATCATTATACGGATGAACTTTTTACGTCCGACATTACCGCCAAGAAACTTTACGACGGCTCACTGCAGGTAATCGTCCGTCGCCTCCCCGAATCCACCGAACCTATACAAGTGAAGGTAGAAGTTGCACGCGCACTCGTGGATTGAAGGTGATGGAGCTATTTGTTGTGACATGAAGAAGATTGTGATAGCAGCTGCATTGTTGGCGGGGATGTCGCTTTCCGCCCCTCCGCTCTGCGCAACATAAGAGGTAAGAGATTAGAGAGAAGAGATAAGATATGGTCTTTTTAGCGACCGGAGGATACGTCGGGACGCAGGTCGCGCCCGTTTCTAAGGTCGGCGAGCGGTGGAAAATTTTGGGGAGGCTCCAGACACAAGCTGGGCGGAATATGGTATAATACACACATTATGAAAGAACGAGAACAATCGAATGGTGAGGAAGTCGCCAATGCCGTAACCCATGTCGTGGGATCGCACCTGGGCGCGGCAATGTTGGCGCTGTTGGTGTGGCAGGGCGTGACCAGTGGAACGGATGTCGCTTGGAAGGCGACAAGCGGCGCTATATTCGGTGCGTCGATGATTCTACTATATGCGATATCTTCCGCCTATCATGCGGTCTCGTATCTGCCAGCTAAGCGCATCCTGCAGAAGATGGATCACATGGCAATCTACTTTTTGATTGCCGGTAGCTACACACCGTTCTGCTTAGTTTCGCTGCGCGAAAGCCATCCGACGCTCGCGTGGACGATTTTCGGCGTTGAGTGGGGAGCGGCGGTTATCGGCATCGTCTTTAAGGCGTGGACCGCGGGACGCTTCAAGTTCGTCTCCACGGTCGCTTATGTGGTCATGGGCTGGATGGCAATCATGGCGATTGTACCGCTTATTCATGCGCTACATGGTATGGGTACGATGTGGCTGATGGTGGGCGGGGGACTCTACACCCTCGGCAGTATCTTCTACATGCTCGATTCGCTCCCGTATGCCCACATGATTTGGCATCTGTTCGTTTTGGCGGGCACGATCTGTCACTTCTTCTGCGTCCTCTGGCATGTGATGTGAGATCTTGGCACTAAATGACCGCTAAGACGAAAGGCATTATTTCCATTATCTTCAGTGCGTTCGGTTTCGCACTGATGGCGGCATGTGTGCGGCTGTGCGATGATTATGGACCGATGATTTCCTGCTTTGAAAAGAGCTTCTTCCGCAACTTCGTCGCGCTCCTCATCGCCTCCTTCGCCTTCTTTCGTTCCGCCGCTTCTATCCACAATTCTTCATCCTCCATTCTTCATCCTTCATTTCTCACGTCCTCCACCTTTTACCTGCTCTTCCTTCGTTGCACTCTCGGTACCATCGGTATCTTCTCGAATTTTTATGCGCTTTCGCATATTCCGATTGCCGATGGGCAGACGCTTAACAAGACGGCTCCGTTCTTTACGGTAGTATTCGCTTGGATCTTTCTTAAGGAACGCGTTTCGATGGGACGTCTCCTCGCGATTACTCTCGCCTTTCTCGGGGCAATACTGGTAATGAATCCCGGCTTTTCCTTTCTTCAACCTTCAACCTCCAACCTCTTACCTTATAGTTTAGGTCTCTTGGGCGGTATCTGTGCCGGCGCTGCGTATGCGGCATTGCGAGCGCTTGGACGTCACGAAGTGTTGGCGGCGTTTATTGTATTTGTTTTCAGTGCATTTTCGTGCATTGTTTCGATTCCGCTGGCGATTCCGTCCTTCGTAATGCCTACGGCTACGCAAATTGCGATTCTCTTCGGCGCAGGCTTTGGCGCAGCGATTGGACAATTCGGGATTACCCTCGCCTATCGATTCGCTGCGCCTCGGGAAATTGCGCTTTTTGATTATACGAACATCATTTTTACCGCTGCGTTCGGTTATCTGCTGTTCGGACAGCTCTCCGATCCAATTTCCATCCTCGGCATGGTAGTTATCATTATCGCCGCGTTTTGCCTCAACTCCCGAATGCGGAATAATAGTTAGGGTTACCATCAAAAATTCCGCTTGCTATTGTTCCGTGAATATGTTATAATTCACACCATGAACATCAAAATAGCAGCGGAAAAGTGGGGCATATCTGAGCGTAGAGTGCGTAAATTATGCGAAAATGGCATGATTTATGGAGTGCAACAGATTCGGAATGAATGGTCAATTGATGATTCCGCTCCCAAGCCAGTAGATATGCGTAAGTTTCGTTATGCGCAAATACCCGAATCGCTTTCCGCAAAAGTCGCGATTATTGAATCGCTTAAAGCGTCGATATCTAAATCACGGCAGTTGACGTCGGGAGAGGATAAGCGACTGCGCGATGAATTTCTCGTTGATTACACTTACAATTCTACGCATATTGAGGGTAATACTCTTACCGAGAGTGAAACGGCAATGGTTTTGAGTGGACTTACCATCGGTGAAAAGCCGATAAAAGATCATCTTGAAGCAGTTGGACATCGTGATGCCTTTCTTTGGCTTGAGAATGAGCTAAAAGCTCATGCGGTGCTTGCGGAAAAAATGATTAAAGATATCCATTTTCTTGTCCTGGGAGATTTACCGCTGGATCGTGGCAAGTATCGGTCGGTGCCGGTTAGAATCTTGGGGGCGTGTCATGAACCGCCGCAACCTTATGCGGTGCCTTCGCTTATGGAAGAGTGGATTGATTGGACGGTGCGATCCAAGATGCATCCGATTATGTTGGCGGCGCTTTCGCATATTAAGTTTGAAGCGATCCATCCTTTTATTGATGGCAATGGTCGGACTGGGCGGTTACTGGCTAATTATCTGTTGATGAGCAACGGATATTTGCCAATCAATATCAAATATGAAAATCGGCGTGCGTATTATGAGGCATTTGAAGCTTTCCATCGTTACCAAGATGGTGGATTGAAGATGATGGAACTATTTGTGGACGCGGAATTTAAAGAACTTGAGAAACGGTGGTTGTTAATGGCTTTATCACCGGACGTTGCTGCGCGGTGATTTTGCGCTTGACAGGGGGGGGGTATTTTGGTATTATTCTCCCATGAAAAATACCATTCTCGTCGGCGCGCTTTTGCTGAGCGCGGGAACTCTCTTTGGAGCAGTTAAGGAAATTACGTTGGATGCGTTCGAGGCGCAGGTGAAGGCGTCCAATCGCGATGGGTATAGTTACCTCGAGGCGGATGGACTCGTATTGCCCGAAGAACCGGTGGGTGCACCGCTGTTGCCGGTTAAGTATTTGACGGTGGAAGTTCCTGACGGTGCGGATGGCTTTTCGGCTACCTTCGATGGCGTTTGGGAGAAATTAGGCGAGGGACAGCTCTTGCCGGTGCAACCAATCCATCCGGTGGTTGAGGACGAAGTTGAATTCGCGGAACCGGACGATACTTATTACGCTGCGCTTTATCCGGAAACCAATGTCGAGATAATCGGTAAGGAATCATCACTCGGCAAGAATTATCTGACGATTAAAGTTACGCCTTTCCGTTATCAGGCAGAGGTGATTGAAGTTGCGCATAATGCAAAGGTAACGCTTTCGTATAAGGTCGTTCCGGTAATGAAGGCGAAGGGCGTGGAGTTGGAACTTTCCGAAGAACAGGCGGCGCTGCATACGAATGCGATTTATACAATCGTTGCCGCTCCTGATCTTTATGAGGACTTCCTCTGGTACGCGGAACATCGTAAGGCCGCCCATCCGGAACTCACAATCAATGTAGTGAGTTGTAGTGACATCTATGCCGCGTATCCTTATGGCGCCAATCTCGGCAACCGCAATCCGGCGGAATCAATCCATAACTTTGTCCGCAACCAGGTGTCGGGCTTTGGCACTAAATATCTGCTCTTGGGCGGCATGTGGATGAACGCGCAGAATCTGGAGGAAGATGTTTACTACTGGAACGGCGAGAAGGTGACGATCGACAATACTGTCCCCGGTATTACCTGCTATCCGAGCGGTGGGGCGATGTTCGTTTCCGACCAGTTCTTCGGTTGTGTGGACCTCAAAGGCGCCGGTTATCCGTGGGATGCGAATGGTGATGGGAAATACCTGAACGAAGGTTGGGCGAACGATATTTATATCGATATTGCCGTGGGACGTCTGGCGCTTAAGCCGGATAAGATGTTCACGAATGCGGATGGCTCCCTTATGAATCGGCATCAGCTTTTGACGAACTACGTCTATAAGCTCGAGCGCGGCGAATCCCCGACTTTCAAGGGACGCTACAAATACGGTATGCTCGCAGGTCCGATTATCTACTCGAAGTGTTACTACGGCTCCAGCGCATTCTATACGAAGGAACTTGAATATTACGACTGCGCGTATAATATGTGGGATCACCGCAAATACCGTGATTACTGCTGGAGCACGGAAGCTTCCATGCGCCGGATGATGAAGGACTTTTTCGCCCCTTATCGTCCGATCCTGGATTGCCATGTGATGAACAATACCGAAACTTCAAAGGGCATAGATCCGAATAACCGCGTTGCTTGGTGGTTCGGGGAAGATCGTGAATTCGCCTATCATATCGGACATGGCTGGGCGAAGGGCTCCGATGATCTTTCTGCGGTACGAATCGGGGCTTGCACGGGACTCACCACCTTCCTCGATGTGCAGATTTCATGCTACACCGGATATATCGACTGGCGCGAGAAATCGAACGGCACCAATTATGTGACCGTTTGCCTTGGGGATGCCTCAATCAATAATCCGAAAGGCGGGGGACTTTGCTCAATGCATAATAATCGTCCCGGCGCGATTTCCGGTGGTTTCACCGATTATTGGGATAGCGGTTACTCCTCGCGCATTCAGGCGTATGCACTTTTTAACTTCATTGATAAGAATTGGACGAGTGGTGACAGCTGGAAGAACGCAATTCAGCAATACGCGGCGCAAAGGGGTGCGCTTTGGGTGCTGATTGAATCCATCTTCAATGGCGACCCGTATGTGAAGTTGTATCGTCCCGGCGATGTCGCGCTTGAGGATGGCGCCGTCTTCGATGAGACCGCCGAAAATGTGTATCTCGCTAAGGACGCAACTCTCAACGTCACCAATCGCGTGTCCGCAGTCAAGCTGTATGGTGAAGGTGATATTACGCTCAATGGTAGCGAGGGTGATTTGCGAGTAATGGGGGGAATGGAAATTACCAATGGTACATTGACTGTCAAAACTTGTGGTGGTATCGGCACTGCAGGCGTTACCTTCGTCGGGGAGCCGGGCAAATTGGTAATGGATGGTGATTCTACCGATCGCGATCGTTATTTCTATCTGGCGGCGCTGACGAACTGCGATACCGTAGTAGTTAAAGGTTGCGGTGCGCTCTTAGATTGGGACGGCTTTGAAGTGCCGACTTGCTCTTCAACCGGCAAACTCGGAGATGGCGGAATCAAGAATTTGATAATCAACGGCGTTGGTAAAACCGTAACTACTAATAACGTAATCCGTGCCTCGGGCGGTGCGACGGTTTCGAACATCAACAACAACAAGAAACTTCGGTCCTTCGATTGTATTGCGGTTACTAATGCCGCGGTTAACTTCCAGTCGGTCTCTGCGTTCAAATGGGCGGATCTTCGTGTCGATGGACTTAAACCGACGCAAGATTATTACAATGCCGCCGTTACTTTCGGCGAACCCGTGTGGCGCGGACATGCAGAGATGAAGGAATATCTGACCGGCATCGTTAAGATGCACAACTCCGATTTGATCGTCGATTATGCGGATAACTTCGGATTCGGTCTTCATTATCATGTGTTGCAGAAAGTGGTGGATGGCGTACCGACTTATTATGATGCATGGTATCCGAGCCGCTTCTTGATGAGTGGAACTAATACCTTCCAGACTACTAACGGTGGTATCGTCAATCTCTGCAGCACGAATACCGTCGTTTTGGCGGATAGTGACACGAAGTTCGTACTCGCGGCGAAAATGAATGAATCGAAGGGTGAGCTTACGGTGGAAGGTCCCGGCGTAATCGAGATTCCCGAAGGTGCGAATTATTGTGGCAAGTTGACCATCAAGAGCGGCACTACTCTCAAGCTCGATACCTTGCCGCTTACCCGAGCGACAGCGCTCACGATGGAAGCGGGGTCGAAGTTGATTTTGCCGGATAATGAGGATGGCTTCTACCAGATTGTGCCGGTTTCATCCCGAATGACTTTTGCCGAGGGCGTAGAAGTTTATCGTGAAAGCGATCTTGAGCACACAATCAAGGGCGTTGCAACGAGTGCGGGTGTATTCTGTGATGAGTCCCAGCTTCTGAAGTGGGCGGTGAATAATGGCGTGTGGATGATGAGTAATGCGACTATGCCTTGGACGCTTGATGGGGTTGCCGCGGCCTACGATGCGACTAAGCGCGTATATTTCCCCGATGTCGATGAGGAAGTCATGGTGGTTAAGGTGGGCGAGGATGTGACCTGCGCCGCTTCGTTCTTTGGTAATGCGGTAACTAAATATGTGTTCAACGATAACAATCCGCTTTCCCCGAATACGATTACCTTTGATATTCTCCAAACTTCGGGCGAGACCGATTTCACCAATCAGGTCGTCGCTACTGGACGTATCGATGTGCAAGGTTCGCGGCTCTATTTGGAAAATGCGAGTGCGCCGGAAGTGAATGTAGAGGATGGGTCGGTTTTGGCGGTTAGAGATTTGACGGCGACTACGATCAATCTTGAAGAAGGCGGCGCGTTGGAAGCTACGGGCAATCCCGTAGGCACAATCAACATCGCCGAAGGTGCAATCCTTAAGGCGATGCCGGAGGAAGTCCTTGAGCTCAACGATTCGACGTCCGTCAATTTCGACGGCTGCTGGTATATCGATACTGCGGCTTTGACGCTTACTGAGGAAATGACGCCGGTAATTGCGGGCGATAAGCGGTGGAGTGCGGCGGATCTCGTTAATTTCCGTTGTTCGGACACCAACGCTGAAGTGCGGGTGGATGGTGAGGGACGTCTCGGAGTGATTGCAGGCGAAAATTTGACCGGTCCATATTATCGTTCGCTTGTCGGTGAGGCAGTTTGGGACGAGCTCGGCTGGAACAACTTCTACGACATTGACGATTCGCATGTCGGCGGTAAGTATTTTGAAGCGCCGTGGAGCGAAATGACGACGAAGTGGTATGAATCGGCAACGCTTTATTTGGACGCCGTCCACCCGACAATGTCCGTCGATACTGAGGTTGTCCTTGATGCGCTCACAGTTTCCGTTACTAATCAGTCCGTAAGTGTGGAAGATTTCACGCTTTCGGTTGTGGACGGATGTTCGTTGACGCTTCAGACGCTGGATCTTGCGGAACTTAACTTCCCGGCGACTTTGGAGAATGTCTCGATTGGCTCGGGCAAACTGTATTTGCCGTCCCAAACCATGACGCTGGACGGTGGCTCAGGGACGGTGGTAATGAACGGCGGAACGCTTGATCTTAAGTCGCCGTGTTCGGGGTGGACGATTGCCGCGGGTTCTGCAGGAACGGTCGTAATCGAAATCACCGATGAATATAAGGGTGGCAAAGGCGCCTTCATTCAGCTTGATCCGGAACTTGAATATCCGAGCGAGGAATTGCGCTTTGAAGTGGAGGAAGGTTTTGAGATTACTCGGGAAGGCAACACTCTCTATCTTTCCGCTCCTGCAGTAAGAGCCTATCCGGAAGGCGGGGCATACTTCTCCGAGCTTCAATGGTATAGTTACGATGGCGAACCGGTAGTCGTGGAAGACTGGAACGAGATCAAGATGGCGGAACTCGTAATTACCAACTCCGATGTCTATATCATCATGGATGTCTCGCCGACGACCACCTTGCAGACTTCCGGTACTGAATCGGTAATGATTGATACTCATGGCGATGCGCATTTGCCGGATACCCTTACCATCAATACTCCGACCCTCGTCTTCGGTTCTGTGTTGCCGGAACTCAAAACCCTCGGTGGTACGGCTGATCTTACCTTAACAATGTTCGCGGAAGTAAAGTGGAACTTTAATCAGAATTCCTACATTGATTGGACGCGAGTAAAGGGGGATACGGGACATCTCATCCTCGATCCGGGCGATGGCTCGACGACTTTCACTCCTACCTCCGCCTTTGCGCCGAAATGTCCCGTGGAAATTCGTGGACTTACGGTAGTACTGGGAGATAATGCCGCTTCGTTTACTTTGGCCAGCGGCTCTTATGGAACTTTCACCCGCAATGTAACGAGCTTCACCTTTAAGACCGATATCTGCGCGGTGGAAGATGGATATACTGCGGATGATAAGATCGTGATTGTCGCTTCCGCTGAAAATATGGGTGAACAATGGACCGATGAGCCGCTCATCGAGAATAACCGCATGTATTGGAACAGCGGTAAGGATAAGGTGGACCTTACCGCCGATGCGAATACGGTATCTTCGTCTATCAAGTGGAACTCGGTAAGCTCGCTTACTTTAAGCGGTGCGAGCTTAAGTGCAGTTCCTGCGTGTCCGGAAGTAACGCTTCAGGCGAATCCGGTTGGAAACTTGGCATTCAAGGTCAATGATCTTGCGGATGGTTATCAGCTTATGCAGGTTGCGGAGGACTTTACATGGTCCGCGGCATCCTTCCACATAACCGCTTCGCGTACGAGCGAGCTCAATACTGATGATTGGAGTTGGGCTGTGGAGGACGGCTACCTTGTCTATCATACCCACTCAATTGACGAAGTTCGTCATGGACTTCACTTCGACGGCAACTTCTCTGAATTCGGCACCAGTAAAATTGCGTTCGGAGATAGCTTCCACTCCGGCAATACCCGTCCTTCATTGGCAGCGCAATATTTCCTTACCACTGACCATGGCAAGGCGTGGTTCGGTCAGAACCTTTTCAACTGGGGCGGAACGGCGAATTTGAGCGGAGATGCATTCTCCATTTTCTGGCGCGTGCGCGCTTCGACTACGGTTAATGCCATCCATCTGGCGCTCGGTAGTAAGTCCGCCGGTGGTATCACGCTTCGGCGTACGGAAAAGGGCATGGAACTTATCCGTTATGATAGTTCGCATAGCGCGGCGCAATCGGTCGTTGGGGCGGAAGTTACCGATGTCGATGACCGCTACCATAACTATCTCGCGGTTTATCGCAATGGCGTTTTCACTTTCTATGCGGACGGCGAATACATCGGTGAAGCTGCCGATCCGTGTGATGCGAGTAGTTTCAAGAGCGGCATGAACTGGCAGGTTTATTCCATTCATGGGGGTAATGTCAATGGAATTACCAGTGTGTTTGACGGTGCCTTTGATGAATGGCGCGTTTATGATTGGGCGCTGGAGGAATCTTCCGTTAAGAATCTGCAGGCGTCGTTCCCGGTTTGGCAGGAATATGATGACGGCCCGATTTATGTGGCGTCCGGAGAGACGGTGGAGATCGAGATGGAGCGTGCCGATACTTTCCTTTATGGACGTGAAGTGACGGTTGAGGAAGGCGGCGTATTGGAGCTTTATGGTAATAGCAATTTGCAGTTGCAGACGAATGACTTGAGTTTCATTACCGGATATGGTACGGTGGTGTGGAATTCGAAGTCGGGTTATATGAGCGGTCCACAGGTAGGTTTTGCGCCGACTTTGACGCTGGAGGCATATGGTGAAATTCCGCTTTCGGATAACTTCTCCGAGCCGAACGCGTGGGAAGTAAGGAATCTTTCGGGGTCCGCTAATTTCCGTGCGGATTACGGGACTCAGGATGGTAAGGCGAGGCAGGTGCGCACTACGCAGACGAAACGCAGCGAATTCAGCGGAATGTTTGCGGAGGCGAATAAGGGACGCACCACGGCGTTGATTGTGGCAGGTAGTGGTGCGGAACCGACAGTCACTGAGGCGCTTACGCTCTCGGGAACTGAGACGAGTGCCCATAAGCTCACCATTGAGACCAATGGCTGTGTGAAGGTGAGTGTAAATGCAAATTGGCTCGGGGAAATTGAAAATAATGGTATTCTCATTATTGCGCCGCCGACCGAAACTACATATGTGGCAACGAATTTGACGCTTTCGGGCTCGGGTACACTCGTTCTTGATGGCTCGGGAACACTTGATTTCGGCGATTCGGGATGTCCATATATTATCGCGACGAATCCGCGGGGAACTATAAAGTTTACGGTGGAAGATTCTGCGAAGCAAGTTAAGCTTGCGGAAGTTGCGGACGGTTTTTCGTTAGATGTTGCCGGCTTTGCGGTAGAACTGACAGGTTCCGGCGTCTCTGAGGATACCGAACTCGTGGTTCGCGATGGCGCGCTCTATGCCATCCGTCCGAGCCGTCCCCTGCGCCTGCAGATTCGATAAGCATCTCTCCCCCTATGGAGCTGTACGATATTATCCCGAACGGGAAAATATATTGCTAATTTGGTGATTGTGTGATGTTTTTATCCCGAACGGGAAAATGCGATGGTTTAAACTTTACTATTGACCCGAACGGGAAAAATATGATATAATATCCGCCACAATATGGAGATATAGTATGCTTGAAATACGAAAAATGGACGATGTGGCCGATATCGTTCGGCGGACGCGGAAGTCGCAGAAGATTTCCCAGACAGTGCTTTCTCAGGCATCGAATGTAGGGCTTAGGTTTGTCGGCGATATTGAGCGCGGCAAGCCGACGATTCAGTTCGATAAGCTGATGGCGGTTCTTACTTCGCTGGGTATCGCCGTCAAACTTGAACTCCCGTGAGGAGCCGGATATGTTTGCTACCCTCAATGTCTATCTTAAGAACCGTTTTTGCGGGCAAGTCACATGGGAATCGGAGCGAAACAGTTTTTCGTTTCGTTACGTATCGGAATATCTTGATGAACCATCGGCGGAGCGGCTTTCATTCGCGCTACCGCTTCAGAAAGAGCCGTTCGATGAAGAGGTTTCGTATCGGTATTTTGCGAATTTATTGCCGCCGGAAACTGTGCGGCGCAAACTTGAGAAGTGTTTGCATGTTTCTAAAAACAACATTTTCGGTTTCTTAAAGGAGATCGGCGGAGATTGTGCCGGTGCAGTGGCGCTTTATTCACCGGGCGTACGGATGAATCTTGGCGGCGATGAGAGCTTGGAAGAACTGGACGATGGAAGGGCGGTGGAGATTTTAAAATCGCTTAAGCGTCGTCCGCTCTTTGCCAAAGGTAAGAATGGGTATCGCTATTCGGCTGCGGGTGCACAGGATAAGTTAGTTGCGAGAATCAAAGACGGCAAACTTATATTGCCGCTCGACGGTACGCCGTCCACACATATTGTAAAGCCGGGAACAGATGATTTCGCATATTCGGTCGAGAATGAGTGTTTCTGTGAAGCATTGGCAGCGGAATGCGGTATTCGGGCGGCGAAGCCATCAATTGCGATTTTCGGCGGTGAACGGTATTATGTCTCTGAGCGGTTCGATCGCGAATTTATTGACGGCAAGGTGTTGCGGCTTCATCAGGAGGATTTCTGCCAGATGCTGTCTGTCGATCCTGAGGTCAAATATGAGTCGGATGGTGGACCGAATTTCGCTGATCTCATTGAGACGATGCGAAGGTTACATGCACCACTTGGAGAAACGCTGGCGCTTATCAATATGTTCCTGTTCAATTTTCTGATTGGCAATTGTGATGCCCACGCAAAGAATTATTCGGTGGTGTATCGTGATCGTAAGCCATATCTCTCGCCGCTCTATGATGCGGTATCGACACTGGTCTATAAGGAACTTTCTCGGGATTTTGCGATGAGTATCGGCGGCGAGATGGCAATCGATAAAATTGAGCGTGGACATTTTGAACGGCTGGCGAAGGACTTGGGTATGTCTCCTAAACTTGTGCTCTCACATCTTGATGCGCTTATTGAACGTCTGCCAACGGCTGCCGAAAAGCTCATGGATCGGTTTATGAGTACATATCCTTCGCCGATTTACGAACAGATTATTCGCGTGATTGAGTTGCAGATCGCAAAGGTGAAAAATAAATGATATGAAGAAGCTTGTGATAGTGGCTATATTGTTGGCGGGGATGTCGCTTTCCGCCAAAGATGATTTCAAATTGCGGTTTACGGAAAACTTCAAGGGTCCGGAGATCAATAAGCGCTTATGGTCACGAATTGAAGGCGGGATGAAAGGTCCGGATTGGATCAAGTATATGTCGCTTCGGAAGGATCTCGTTTATATCAAGGATGGCATAGTGCATCTTAAGGGCGTGGTGAATGATAAGTTGGATGAGGATGAGCGTCCGTTATTAACGGGCGGGATTGATACTTGCGGCAAATTTTCGCTTAAGTACGGTCGGGTAGAAGTGAAATGCCGATTGCATGGTCAGCGTGGCGCATGGCCGGCAATTTGGATGATGCCGGTGAAGTGTCCATTAGGCTGGCCGAAGGACGGCGAGATCGATATTGTGGAGCGACTGAACAATGATGATTTCGTCTATCAGACGGTTCACTCCGGATGGACGCAGAACCATCCTAACGATCCGCCGCGAGGAGGACGGGGAAAGATTGATCGGGATGATTGGAATATTTATGCGATTGAGTGGTATCCCGAAAAGATCGTCTGGAAGGTCAATGGTAAAGAGACTTTCTCCTATCCCAAAATCGGAGATGACCCAATGCGATATCCTTGGACCACGCTCTTTTATCTGCGAATTGATATGCAGCTTGAAGGCGCTTGGGTGGGTAAAGCCGATCGTTCCACTTTGCCGGTGGAGATGGAGGTAGACTGGGTGAAGTTTTATTCGCTCTGGCGCGATGGCAAACAGCTTACAATTTGGGGCCGATAAATTTTAATGAAAGTCGTATTATGAAAGATAGAATTGTATTTCTTGATTATCTTAGAGTGATCGCCATTTTCATGGTGATGCTGGTGCATGCCTGCGAACAATATTATCTGGGGGCCGAGGGACTCGTCATTGCCTCTCAATGGGACGCCTGGTGGGTGGTGGCAATTGATTCCGCCTGTCGTGCAGCGGTACCGCTCTTTGTGATGGCGAGCGCATATTTGCTCTTTCCAGTGGACGGCGACAAGTCAACTGGCGCATGGCTTAAGCATCGTATTCTTCGCGTGGGAGTGCCGTTTATAATCTGGTGCGCGATTTATAACTGGAAGTTCGAGGGTGGATGGATTGATTGCCTTTTTAATTTTCCTGCAGGTACTGGTGGACATCTCTGGTTCGTGCCGATGCTGATCGGTCTTTATCTTATCATGCCGCTCTTGTCCCCGTGGGCAGAGAAGGTGAGTGAGAAAGAATTGCGCGGATGGCTTATCCTTTGGCTCTTCACTACGACTTTTCCGTTTCTTCGGAAACTTTGCGGATATCTCTGTGGCGCACCGGCTTATGGTGTTACGCCGTTTCTTTACGGGGAATGTCCATGGAACAGTTTTGGAACATTCCAGTATGTAAGTGGCTTTATCGGGTATATGCTCTTCGGACTTTATTGCCGTCGGTTTTTAAGTGCACTTAATTGGCGCAAAATATTATGCGTAGCGCTTCCGCTAATCGCAATCGGATGGATGATTGTGGCTGGTGGCTTTTATTTCCGTATCGCGAACTACGGGACGTCCTATCCATTAATCGCGCCTTATGGTGCGGCGGTGGATTTGGAAATGAGTTGGGAATTCTGTTCGCTTGGAGTGGCAATGACCGTTATTGGCTATTTCCTCCTCATCCGTCGTTTGACTTTCAATGGCGGATTCTATCGTCGGGTAATATTGCCGCTTTCCGGTGCGAGCTATGGCGTTTATCTTGTTCATATTCTGGTGCTCATTGAAGTTATCGAGTGGTTCAAGCCGTCCATCACGACTCCGCTTGCAATTTTTGGCGCAGCATTTACTACCTTTGCGCTTTCATCAATAATCTCGCTGCTCGGCCGAAAACTCCCCAAATTCGGCAAATGGATTTTCGGCTGATACATATTGCAAATTTTCCCACTTGTGCTGATAACAAAAATATGATATACTACTCTCCGTTATGAGCACAAATGCACTTGAAGCGTTACTTGCCAAGGGAATAAGGCCATCTCCACAAAGGATGGCAGTGTATTCCGCTTTATGTGGACGTAAGGATCATCCTTCGGCGGATACGCTTTTCAACGAGCTTCGTCCATCGATGCCGACGATGTCGAAAACGACTGTTCTCAATACGATGCGACTCTTTCAGAGTGCTGGACTTATTCGTGATGTCCGATGCGAAGAGGGAGAGCTCCGCTTTGACGGCTGTCCGGAATTTCATGCGCATTTCAAATGTCGCGAATGCGGAGCTTTGATCGACATCCCGGTTGATGGTCCCCATAAGAAGGCGTATGCGAAAGTGCCGAACGGTTTTACCGTTGATGATGAGCAGCTTATATATTATGGACTTTGTAACAAATGCAATAACCAATCCAAGAAAGGAAAAATAAAATGAAAAAATGGGTTTGCCCGGTTTGCGGGTATGTGTATGAAGGTACTGAAGCTCCGGAGAAATGTCCGCTTTGCGGCGTTCCGGGTTCCAAGTTCAAAGTCGAAGAAGCTGCTGCCGGTTATGCTTGCGAGCATCACGTCGGCGATGGCAAGGTCGAGGACGCGGAAGTGACCCAGGGCCTTAAGGACCACTTCAACGGCGAATGCTGCGAGGTCGGTATGTATCTCGCGATGTCACGTCAGGCTGAGCGTGAGGGCTATCCCGAGATTGCCGAAGCCTTCAAGCGCTATGCGTTCGAAGAGGCGGAGCATGCTTCCAAATTTGCGGAACTCTTGGGCGAAGTTGTGACCAATTCCACCAAGCAGAACGTTAAGATGCGTGCTGATGCCGAAGCTGGTGCTTGCGCCGCGAAACTCGCGATTGCCAAGCGTGCCAAGGAGCTCGGCTATGATGCTATCCATGACACCGTTCATGAGATGGCGAAGGATGAGGCGCGTCATGGCGCCGGTTTCGCCGGACTCTACAAGCGCTTCTTCGCGTAAGGTAAAGTCTTATAATTCGAAACGTAACTATCGCCCGGACTGCGTTCATGCGCAGCCGGGCTTCAATCTGAAAGGATAATGCTATGGAACTTAAAGGGTCCAAGACGGAAAAGAATCTGATGTTCGCCTTCGCCGGTGAATCTCAGGCGCGTAACAAGTATGACTACTTCGCGTCGAAAGCGAAGAAGGAAGGCTATGAGCAGATTGCGGCAATCTTTCAGGAGACCGCGCTCAACGAGAAGGAACATGCGAAGATGTGGTTCAAGCTTTTCGCTGGTATCGGTTCTACCACCGAGAATCTCGCTGCTGCCGCCGCTGGAGAGCATGAAGAATGGACCGATATGTACAAGCGCTTTGCCGACGAGGCGGAGGCGGAGGGCTTTACTGATATCGCATTCAAGTTCCGCAAGGTCGCTGAAGTTGAAGCCGAGCACGAAAAACGCTATTTGAAGCTTGCGAAGAATATCGAGTCTGGCGAGGTTTGGGTGCGCATCGGCAAGAACAAGTGGCAGTGCCGCAACTGCGGTGCGATCGTTGAGAGTGAATCCGCTCCGGAGAAGTGTCCGGTATGCGACCACCCGAAGGCATACTTCCAGCTCCAGCAGAACAACTTCTGATATAATACTTAACAAATTCAGTTGGGGTGCCAGAGTGACACGATGTCATGAGGCTGAGAACAAACCCATTGAACCTGAACCGGATAATACCGGCGGAGGAATCTGAAATGAAAAAGACAAGTGTATTCGCAAATGGTGTGTTGTGGTTCGGCGCGGCGATTTCGATTGCTGAAATCGAGGCCGGATGTGTAATTGGCGGTAATTGGTCCGCGCTTATTATTGGGCATCTGCTCGGCGGATTCATGTTGTATGCGACTGGGCTCCTCGGCGCTACATCCGGCAAGAACGCTATGGAAACGACGACATCGACTTTCGGTCGCTTCGGCATGCGGATGTTCGCTTGTCTCAATATCGTTCAACTCGTCGGGTGGACGGCAGTGATGATTGCGCAGGGTGGCGCGGCAGTTTCGCAACTGACATCGCTACCATACACGTTGCCGTGTCTCGCGCTCGCGGTTTTGATCGGCGTGTGGATTTTCGTCGCGTTCGGAGACCGATTTCATCTCGCGACGATTGCGATGGGTGCGCTCGCGCTTATGGCGATCGTGCTGTCGATGCGGCTCGTTAGTCTCGCATCGTCAGCAATTCCGCCGTCGCTCGGATTTTGGTCTGCCTTTGAAATCTCAGTCGCCATGCCGCTTTCATGGTTGCCGTTAATCGCGGACTACACCTCGACTGCCGCGCGTCCGCGCCTTGCGAGTGCGGTTTCTGCGGGAGTGTACACGCTCGCGAGTATGTGGATGTATGCGCTCGGCATCCTGCTTAGTCGGATTGGCGCGAATACGGTTGCGGAAGGAATCGTCATATCCGGACTCGGCACCATTGGACTCATCGTCGTCGTATTCTCGACTGTAACCACCACTTTCCTCGACGCATACTCCTCCGGCGAATCCGCTCGCTCGCTCTTCGCGCACGCTCGTCCGCGCTTGATCGGCGTGATCGTCTGCGCCATCGGCGGCGTCCTCGCCATTTGCGGAGTGATGGATCACTACATTAACTTCCTCTACCTCATTTCGTCCGTCTTCGCGCCGATGTCCACCGTCCTCATCATCGACCGCTTCCTCTTTAAATCCTCATCACACCGCGCCAACCTCCTCGCCTGGTTCATCGGATTTATCACCTACCAATTCGCCGCCTCCTTACCCCTCGGCCCCACCCTCACCTCCATACTCACCTCCGCATTCGCCGCAATCACCTTCCGCTGCGATGATTTTTTTTGAAATTCCCCTTGACAAGAAAAGTTAGTTTTGGTAAACTACGCGCCTGTTCACCTGAAATAGGTGAAGCAACGAAAATGACACAGAGTCTGGAAGATTATTTAGAAGCGATTTACAATCTCGCCTCCAACGAGAAGGGGGCGAACGTTCGCGCCGTTGCCTCGCGGCTTGGGGTGAAAATGCCGTCCGTGGTGAAGGCGGTTCATGATTTGAAGCGCATGGGACTCGTCAATCAACAGCCGTATGGACCGATTGAATTGACGGAATCAGGATTGAAACTCGCGTATGATGTCCAAAAGCGTCATGTGCTCTTGAGGTCGTTTCTGGAGAAACTGGGCGTTTCCGTAGCGAATGCTGATCGGGACGCATGTATGATGGAGCATATCCTCTCCGCGGAAACGCTGGAACGCATCCATTCATTCATGGAAAACAAAGCATAATTTTTTTAAGTATAATGTTAGTTATAACTAATAAAGCTAAACAAATATGACATTGGCAGATATGAAGACCGGCGATTATGCGGAAATCACCGGTTATCAAATGGGAAACGCCCGCTATCGGGCGAAATTATTGGCGCTAGGGCTTACGCATGGTGTCCAGATCAAAGTAATCAATGTAGCTCCTCTCGGCGATCCCTTCGAGATTGCAGTTCGTGGATACCACCTTTCGTTGCGGCGGGATGAAGTAGGGGTTATCAAGGTGAAGAAGTTGATGGAGGAGGACGTTAAATGAAGACCATCGGAATAGTCGGTAATCCCAACTGCGGAAAGACTACGGTCTTTAATGGACTTACGGGATCCAAGCAGCATATCGGCAATTGGCCGGGGGTTACGGTGGAGAAGAAGGAAGGCTTCGCTACCCTTGAAGTAAAAAGTGAGGTGAAGATTGTTGACCTCCCCGGTATCTATTCACTGACGGCAACGAGTGAGGACGAAAAGGCGTCGCTTGAATATGTGCTTTCGCATGAGGCGGATTTATACATCAATGTGCTTGATGCAACGACCTTGGAGCGCAATCTTTATCTTACCTTGCTCATGTGCGAGCTGAAAGTTCCGATGATTGTGGTGGTGACGATGATGGATATCGCCAAGCACCGCAATATCGCGGTGGAACTTGATCATCTTGCGGAACATCTTGGGGTGCCGGTAATCGGAGTGAATGCGACAAGGACGAAAGATCTGGAGCGGCTCAAGGCAACGCTTGGGGAAGCGCTTGCGCATGCGAAAGTGCCAACGGTGGAACTTGATTACGGCAATGAACTTGAACAGGAAATCGACATTCTCGCTTCGGCAACGATCAAAACAGCGGAAGGTTTGAAGGTTACGCCGCGTTGGGTGGCAATCAAGACACTGGAAGGGGATCCATTCATCCGTCAGAAACTTGAGGAGTATCACGATATGGCGCCGGAAGTCGTGGATGGTGCCATTGAGCGTGTAACTAAGATTCTGGCAGATCCGCCGGATATTGAACTCGCTGAGGCGCGCTACGGCGTCATCGCGGGACTCGTCCACGATGTCGTCAAAGTGACGCGTACCAAGACTTACGTGAGCGAGTGGATCGACCGGTTCGTTCTCAACCGCTTCCTCGGGATTCCGCTCTTTCTCGGCATCATGTATTTCGTTTTCTGGTTCACGCAGGCAGTGGGCGGGGCTTTTATCGACTTTTTTGATGGTTTGGGAGACACCGTTTTCGTGAGCGGACTTTCATGGCTCATGACTCAAATACATGCGCCTAATTGGCTCATCGCAATCGTTGCGAATGGTGCTGGAACTGCGGTGCAGACGGTAATGACGTTCTTGCCTCCGGTAGGTTTCATGTTCCTCGCGCTGGCGATTCTGGAGGACTCCGGTTATATGGCGCGTGCGGCATATCTGATGGATCGCTTTATGCGCTGGATTGGACTGCCGGGGAAGTCATTCGTCCCGATGCTTGTCGGGTTCGGTTGCAGTGTACCGGCGATTATGGCGACGCGCACGCTCGAATCGAAGCGAGATCGTTTCCTCACGGTCTTCATGGCGCCGTTCATGAGTTGCGGGGCGAAGCTCCCGATCTGGGCGTTGTTCGGGGCGGCGTTCTTTCCGCAGAATCCCGGTAAGCTAATCTTCCTCATCTATGTAACCGGTATCGTACTGGGGATTACTACTGGACTCCTCCTCAAGCATACGCTTTTCCAAGGGGAGCCCACGCACTTCATCATGGAACTGCCGCCGTACCATTGTCCGCGTCCGAAACATATTTTCCTCCATGCGTGGGAAAGATTGCAGATTTTCATCTGGCGCGCGGGTAAGTTCATCGTGCCGATGGTGCTGGTGCTGGGACTTTTGAATACGATTAGTACGGATGGTTCGATAGGACACGAGGATTCCGAGGAATCGGTGCTCTCGGTGGTCGGTAAGGCGATTACGCCGGTCTTCGAGCCGATTGGGGTCGAGAAAGATAATTGGCCAGCTTCGGTGTCGATTTTCACCGGTCTTTTCGCCAAAGAGTCAGTCATCGGCACGATGAAAGGACTTTATGGCGTCAATGATGCCGAAGGAAAAAGTAATAAGGAAGAAGAGAAAAGTGAGGACGACTATTCCTTCATCGGTGGGATCAAGGAGGCATTTGCTACGATTCCGGAAAATCTGTCTGGCTTGACCGGCGGACTTTCCGACGCTCTTGACACGGAATCTGAAGAGTCGGAAGCCGAGGTGGACGCGCTTCGCCGTCACTTCCCCAAGGGATTCCATCAGGTGTTCGCGTTCCTCCTGTTCGTGCTCCTCTATGTTCCGTGTATCGCAGCGACCGGCGTCGTCTTCCGCGAGATTGGCAAATTCTACGGTACGATCTTCGTCGGCTACCTGACGCTTCTCGGTTGGTCGGTGGCTACGATCTACCACGCGATTATGGTCTCGGGAAGTTCGCT
>R14__coassemble_316_pt1 | contig 37720 bp, 32 predicted proteins | sample R14__metabat2_high_PE_051 | metagenome-assembled genome bin R14 | reverse complement strand
ACCCGCGTCGCAAACCTAGCGGCGTCCGCGCGACCTGCGGCCCGATAGCTCGCCCGAACCGATATCAGCGGGCCCCCCGACATGATTTCGACGCGCGTGCAGAGCACGCGCCGGTTACCCTCGGGGGTCGAAATCACGTCGGTCCCGCTGATATTCTCTCGTGCGACTATCGGCTCCTCCGGTCGCGCCTTTAAGCTAACTGAGGGCTACGAAAAGACGGGGGCGACGCCTATTGGGTTGGATACATTGTAAGAGAGAAGAGATTAGAGATAAGAGAGAAGATATGGAGCAATCATAGCTAAACTCGCTGGGAAGAGAGAATTCGGCCGAGCGCGATGAGAGGGAATAGTGGTATTAAGAAGGCGAAACGAGGCGCGACCGCTATTGGAGCACGGTTGCCCTGAAATCGGCCCAAGGTTGTAAGGCGGGGTAAGGCAGGGTAGGCAAGGGGTGGTGACAAAAAGGCATTGAAAAAGGCGGGGGAATTTGATATAATTCTCTCCAACGATGGAGAAGAGTTATAGAGTTCCGGCGTGGTTGTCGGTTTTGGGTGCGTTTGCGCTCGCATTGAGCGCGAACGCCAACACCTATACTTTTGCCAACACCAACCTCACTACGGCTGCCGGCAGTGGGCAGGGCGATTACACTTTGAACGCGACCAAGGCGTTGCAGATTATGCCGAATGTCGCGAGCGCGGAAGGAACGTCGTTCCCCGCGGGCACCTTGCTCCGGCTTAAGAACCTTATGTTCTGTCAGCAGGTGCGGTCGCAGACCACGGATGTAACCTCACCGGAATATTTGTTGATCGACGGGATTTCATCCGGTTCGCGCACTTGCGATACGAACAGTACTTGGACCGCGCTGGAAGGTTATCGACTCACTTATCCGTTCGCCAACAACTATTGTACGGTCATGGTCGGTGCGTGGTCGAAGGGCGGCTATATCAAAGGTACGGGTACCAGTAATTATATGCGACTTCGTCTGTATAAGACCACGGCGGATGAATATGGTATGATACAGCTCCATAATTCAATGGATCAATTTCGTCCCGCGTACGAGATTATCGTGGAAGATGTAGATGCGAAGAACATCTGGCGGCGGGCAATCGCCGGCACCGGCGCGGCTTGGGAAGGAACGGATCTTTGGGAGTATGACGGGAAGAAGTGGTATTCACCGCAGGAGGATTCGGATATTGAATTGTTCGTGACTAACGAAGTTGAAAATGCGTTGATGGTAAACGATTATATCTCGGTATCCAACCATACCTTCACGGTGAGAGGCGATGGAGAAGGCTGTACGAATAGACTCGAAATTTCCGGCGCGGGACGTCTCAAAGTAGGATTGGCGGTGGCATTGGAAATAGATACGCGCATACACTACAACTTCGATTCGTCCGGCACACTCTATGGTACGCTCGATACCGCCAATGCCTCGGTACTCCTTTTGAATGATGCGAAGTTGGAATTTGATATCACGGGACTTGAACTGCCGGTCGTTTATTCCACAAGCGGTAGCACCTTCCCGCTTACCGGTAAGATCGAGCAGGATGATGCGCGGGTAAAACTGATTGACGAGAAACCGGAGGAGCACGCTGATTATAATATCCAGTTAGAGTATGATGCGGCGAATAGCCGTTATCAGCTTAAGGTAAAGGCCAACCGCAAGAATCTTGAGCTTCATTGGTGTCAGGGAGCGAGCAATGTGTGGACGCTGGCGACGGAGTGGTATTCGCCGGAGATGAATCGCAATTATACGGTAATCAATGGGGACTCCTTGGTGATCGACTCGCAGGCGATCGTAACGCCGGATACGACGGGGATTAAGCAGTCCATTGCCTCATTGAAGATCGATGTGCCTGAAGAGCAGTATGTAACAATCACCACGGGATTGCCAACGGGCATCACCGCGTTCTCGAAGTCCGGCGAGGGCACACTCTATTTGAACGGCGATAATTCGAATTATACCGGTAATTTCTTGGCGGACGGCGGAACGGTGGTGATGGGACACGCGAATGCCCTCGGGGCGGACGGGACCGCCCGTGAGCTCAAGTTCACCAATGGTGCGAAGTTGGATGAAAACGGTTTGGTGGGTCCTAATCGCTGGAACACGGCGATTGTGGTGACTTTGGATAATGCCACTTTGATGAGCAGTAAGCCGGCGCAGGCGGAGACGAAGATGGCACCGGTGCAGCAGTTGATATTGGATGGCGACGGGGAGCTTAACGCCGAAGCTGGTTGCGCGGTATTGCTCACTATGGCGACCCATACAAGCGCGAAGTTTGAACTCAATGGTCACACCTTGACCAAGACCGGCGGTGGTGATGCGTATTTATCTTGTCCCAAATTCATCAGCGCGAGCGGTACTTTCCGGATTAATGATGGACGGGTCAGGGCGTATCGACATACGAAGAGCGATTACAATACTACCGAAGACCTGCCTTTCTGCGAAGGCACCTTACAGATTGATGAGGATGGGTCGCTTACATTAGAAAAGTATGGTCAGTCGGTTGTGATTGCGCCGGATACTTTTACCACCAAGAACCTGATTCTTGATGGTAGCGCAGGACGGGCGGATAAGACGGTGACGAATGGCGAATTTGTGGTGCATCAGATATTCTCCGGCAAGGGCGAGATTGATTATGTAAGGCTCGATAGCAGTACTGCGACTTTCCGGACTGATCTCGGAGCGGTGAAGGTAACGAAAAGTATCGTCATCGAGCAAGGGGCGAAGGTAGTATTCAAGGATTCAACCGTACGTGTGGCGCCGATCTTCAGGGTCGGGGACGAATGCGAGAAGGTGGATTTTGACGAGACCAAGTTTACGTATGAGACATTGGACGGCGAAGCAGTCACAGATGCGCATCTCGAGCGCATTGACGACGGCTGGTATGCAGTCCGCAAAGGTAGTTACTTACGAATCCGCTGATGAATAAAATGATTATCCTAGCGATGCTGATATTCGCGGCGTTTACGCTACGAGGGGCAAGCTATAGTTTCGTCAGCGGAGAGAATTTTGAGGGCAGGGATGTCGGTCGGCTCAACTCAGGATCGGGATATCCCGGGGATACTGGCGACCAAAAGTTAAGGTGGTTCTGTGATTCGACGATTGATGCGTCGATGGTGAAGGAATATGTGGCGGGGGACGCTAAGCCGAATAAATGTCCCGAAGAATATGTAGGCGCGGAAAACACGAAGTATCTTAATCTCAAGGCGGCGGGGGCGCTTTTCCGGACGGCTAATGTGTATAGCGGCGTACCCGAAGGTTGGGAACTTGATACGGATGTATATTTTGATATCAACTTCAAGTTCGAAATCGCCGATTCAGCGCCGGTACCATTGCCGGATGATAAGATTCTCATGTACTTGAAGAAATCCGATGATGATCGGACGGTTTTGAAGATCATCGCCGGCAAGTTCCCGACCGAAGGCGATTATACGCGAATTGAGCCGTTTGAATACGAGGCGGTTGGAACTGTCGATGAGACGCTCTGGCACCGCTTGACGGTAAGGGCGGTCAAGAATGTAATGGCGGATGAATTCAGCGGCGTGCCGGTGTTCGTAATCTATCTCGATAATAAGTTAGTGGAGATGCGTAAGGGATATACGAATGGACTTAAGGCGAAGGATCTCACCGCTACCGGCAAGGCGCTACTCGATAACCGAATGGCGTTCGTGAGCATGCGCACTAAGTATGCGAGCGTCAAGCGTGGCAATCAGTTAAGCTATGATAAATTCAATGGCTTCGGGGTGGAAGGCTCGGCGGTACTCGATAATCTCGCCGTCACCACCGAGGCGCCGGATTTCGCGATCATGGAGCATAAGGTAACGGTGAAGTTCGGGGACTACGTAACGGGAGCTAAGTGGAGATATTCGGGGGCAGCAGAATATACCGCGATTGAGGACGGGGTTGCATTCAGCGTCGGGACCGGTGATAGGACGATCGAAATCGCACCTACTTATGCCGAAGGTGCGACCGCGGGACGTTGGGAATATGAAGGCGCAACCGCAACGGGTGTAAATACTTTTGAGATTTTGGAGAACAGTTTCGCGGCGATTACGATCAACGGCGAGAAGGAAGGGTTTATCCTCTATAACGAAAGCGGCACGGAAACAGGCAGGTATACCTCGTTCGCCGCGGCGCTTAATGCCTGCAAGAACAACGGCACGATCAAGCTCGCGGGCGATTATACGATGACGAGCGCGGATTATACCTCGACGGACGGCACTCCGAGTTTGAAGAGTATTAAGGCGACGCTCGATCTCAATGGCTATAAACTCATCGCGACCGATGCGGAAGGGGCGCTGTCAATTTCGGACAAGGGGACGCTGGTTATCACCGATTCAAGTGGAGACGGACAGATCTCGACTAAGGTGACGCCGACTTCCGGGATGGTGAATGTAATGACGACCGGTGAGGAAGGCGTCACGATCGAAGGGGGACTTTTCAAGGGCGATATTTATGTCGCCGAAGGTAAGCTCATCATCAAAGGCGGAATCTTCGATGGAAAGATCAAGGTGGCGGATACTTCAACTACGACTCCAAGCACGCTCGAGATTTATGCTGGTAAGTTCAAGAGCGGGGTTTCCGCGAGCTTCTATTTGGCGGAGTATGTCGATGAGAGCTCGACGAGCGCTTACGCGGAAGGATATTGGACGGTTGCGAAGCCAACGATGTCCCTAAGTTCGGCGAAGGCGGAGAGTGTAGAACTTAAGAGCGGGGATACGATTGAGCTGCCGGAAGGTACTTCGCTCGCAGAGGCGGAGGAGTCGTTAACGGCGAATCTCAGCGATGGATATGGACTTAAGCCGATGGCGGGCGAGGGAATATTGGTAGTGGTTGCGCTTACCGAGGCAGCGCTGCCGGAGACTGCGAACGTAGGGTTTGATGAGAATGGTGATTTTGCGGTAACGATTCTTGATACTAAGCCGAATCTTTATTATGGTCTTCAGTTCGCGGATTCGCTTACCGGCGATTGGCAGGAGCCGTCCGCTTATACTCAAGGCAATGGAGAAAAGCTTACCCTCAAGGCAGAGGGTGGTAGCTTCTTCCGTTTAGTCGTCACTGACCTCGCGCTTTAATCCCAAAATTTTGCGCTTGACTTTTGGGGTCAATTTATGATATTATACACGGGTAAATGGAAAAACTGTATAGAAAAATAGCGTTGGCCGCTGTTGTATGCTCCCTATTTCAGGGTTGCGAGACCATTATGGACGCGGTTTTACCGCGTGAACCGCGGCAAGTTGACTCCGCTGTAGTCGCAACTTGGTGGGACGGTCCGAGGATTCGTCCCGGCGTCGCGCTCGTATTGCAGATCGGTACTGCCACACAGCCGCCGGTAAACATCAATACGCTCGTTGATCAGAGCGGCAATATCACGATTCCGCTTTTGTTGCAGGAACCGGTTGCGTGCGACGGGCTTACGCTCGAGGCATTGCGCGCGAAGTTGACTAAGGAGTACTCGAAGTACTATCGTCAGCCGCAGATTTCCGTCACGTTCGCGCCGTTTGATGCGTCTAGAGGTTCGGGCGTGGTGAGTCCCTGGGGAACGGTCACGGTGATGGGCGAAGTGGCGAATCCCGGCCCGGTGAACATTCCATCGACGATGGAGTTGCCGGTTACGAAGGCGCTGCAGTTGGCAGGCGGCGTGAAGCCGTTTGCGGATAAGACGCATGTAAGGGTGTCGCGCTGCGATCGGGATGGTCGGCAGACGCGCACGATTGTGGACCTCAATGAAATCGGTCAGGACGGACGGGTCGATAAGGATATGATCCTCCGTGCGGGCGATGTAGTGTGGGTTCCGGAGACTTGGTACTAATAAATTTCAAGCATATAAGAAGGAGTAAAAGAACATGAAAAAAGCGATGGTTCTGGCGATGGTAATGGCGGCGGGCATTGCGCTCGCGGATACGATGTCGCTGGCGGAAGCGCGCGGCAAGATCGGCGAGGCGATCAATGATCCGGCGAAGATGACCGAGGTAATGAAGTCCCTCTCGGCCGCCGATCAGAAGGCATTCGTGGCGGAAGTCAACGAAGCGATTTCGAAAATGCCGGGGTCCGAAGATTCCAAGCGGGAGACCTTCGTGGAGGTGAACCGCGCGGCGATGCGTGGCGCGGCGAAAGGTAACCTCATCACGATCTTCGCGGAAGTGTTCGCGACGGTTCCGCCGGATGCGCTCACCGAGGTGAATGAAGATTTCGCCAATCGGCTCTTCAAGCGTACGGCAGACACCTCGAAGACGCTTACCGATAAGCAGTTCACCGACGTTGCGCTCAAAGTAATGGATAAGGTCAACGAGCGTATGTCGACGGTGGAAGACGGGGCATCGCGTTCGTGCTTCGCGGCGTTGGTGTTCATCAATGCGAGCAGCGATCAGCCGATTGCGAACTTGACCGAGACCTTGGTCGCGACGATGCCGGCGGCGGCGCAGAATGTAGCGCTTACGGAGTGGATTCCGGCGGCGATCGGTGATAACCAGCAGAAGACCTATGAGCCGCTTTTGGGCGCGTCGAGTTTCGATGCGACGATGAACGTTGGCGATACTGCGGTTCGTGACAGCGCGGCTGAAGAGAAGAAAGAAGACGTCAAGGAAGAAGAAACGGTCGAAGAGACCAAGACCGAGACGACTGAAACGACCAAGACCACCGAGGCGACCACTGAGGCCGCGGAGAGTGCGGAACCGGTAGAGAACGTGGTTCTCATCAAGTTGGCGGGTCCGCAGCTGTTGGAATCGATGTTGGGTGAAGTCGTGGAAGGCACGCCTACAATCAACACTTCGTTCAATCCCGATAACTATATGTCGGCGCCGGTTCAAGATGAGGAACCGAAAGATCCGCCTCCGGCTGAACCGGAACCGTACGACGGGCAGTCGATTTCGGCGTGGTAATAAAATTTAGTAACTTTACTTAAGGAGAAGACAAGATGAAGTCCTTAATGATGAAATCCGGTTGCGCGGCGGTTTTCGCGCTGGTCGCAGGCATGGCGACAGCCGAAGTGATGGATCGTCCCGTAGGGATCAAAATCGGTCAGCGCATGACGCTCAAGCCGTATGTCTCGGTTTCGACTTCGTACGACAGCAATGTCGACGGTCGGCGGCATGGTTCGGACGATACCGTCTGGCTCGTGAACCCGGGCTTAGGGCTTGAATACAAGGCCGAGAACTGGAACCTCTTCGCGAATGTATTCTATCAGTACAGCGCCTATGCAAAGAATAGGTGCCAGCAGGCGAACTCCGGTCACACCTATGGTGAAGACCTTACCTTCCGCTGGGCGAACTCGAAGGCGGGCGAGCGTGGTTGGTCGTTGATGCTCTCTGAGAAGTTCAACCGTATTGACCAGACGCAGAACATGTCGTCGGGCAACGGTGCCGGCGGTTATGATCGCGACCGTGATGAATTCAAGTTCGCCGGTGCGGTGCAGCGTCGGTTCACCGATAAGCTCCATGCGGATCTCAATGTGAGCTACTACTGGCTCGATTACGATGCCAACAATAGCGCCGGCACGGGCTATAACGGACTCTTCGGGTGGGAGCGTTGGTCGGTCGGTGGAGAAATCGGCTATGCGTTCTCGCCGTGGACGGACCTCATTATCGCCGCGAGCTATCAGCAATATGATTCCCAGAATGCCGACGTAAAGGCTAATGTACATGGTATTTCGTCCGACACTCAGGGCTGGACGGTGCAAGGCGGTATTGGTTCCTATGCGACTGACCGCATTACCTATCGTCTCTTGGGCGGCTGGAGCACCTACCGTTATGATTCGGTCGGTGATTCGTCCGATGGTTTCTCCTACACGGTTACCTCGAACTGGCTCATTTCCGACACATGGAATACCATGCTCCTCGCGACGAGCTACTATCAGCCGACGGAGCGTAATTACGGGTCTTCGCAGCGCGTCGATGAACTCAGCTGGGGTATTTCGCACCTCATGGTGCGTGGCAAGTTGAAGGGTACCTTCGACCTTTGTTACCGTCGCGAAACCCACGAGTACACCGCGAATGGTGCGAGCTCGTACGACCTTGACATCATGACCTTCCGGTTGGGTCTCTTCTATACCATCAACCGTTATGTGTCGATTTTCGGTACGGGTGAATTCCGCGATTCGATGCCGTCCGGCGGCAAGGATAATGATCGTGGAGATTACTACGATTATGATCGCTTCCGTGCCACGCTCGGTTTGAAGTTCACTTACTAAGTGCAGAAGCTAATAACCAAATACGGATTGGCGGCGCATCTTGCCATTTTGGCAGTCGCGCCGCTCTTCCTATCGCCTTCGGCGGTATTGTGGTTAGCGGGGCTGACGGCGGTATGGGTGATAATGGAGCCCTCGCGCATCGGTAATGAAATGCTGCATGAGGCGAGATCGCGGGTGCGCAAGGAACTGCTGGTGGATGCACTCTTTTGGGTAATGCTCGGGTGGACGATTATCGTCGGGTTTAGGGCGCTCAATGATGGAGTCGCCATGGCGTATGATGCGGAAAACGGAAAGTGGTATATCGCCTCGGCGGCGGTTACGATTTTTCCGGGGACGACGGCGAACTGTGGTTTTCGGGAGTTTGCGGATTCCTTGGCGCTGATGGTGCTCTTCGCGGGGATTCGGCATGCGCTCGGTAAGAGTGCGCGGTATATGACGGTATTTTTAGCCTCGTTCATTGTCGGGGCGGTCGGGATTGGATATTTCTGGGATTTCGCCAGTGGTGATCGAGTACTCAGGGCAATGGCGAAATGTGCGAGCGTCAGGCCGGACTTTGTCGGCACGGTTTTCGGGATGTTCGCGGTAGGATCGTTAGTTTCGATGGAGGCGTGTTTGGAGCGGAGGTGGTATAAGGCATTGCCGCTTGCGGTAGTGGCGCTATTCGGTAATACGCTCGCGGCTTTCACATTCTCACCAGCGGCGATGGCGGCGATCTTTGCGATAGTATTCATCATCATGCTCATTTATTCGATTATCTATATCCGGCTGAAAGTTGGAGCGAAGGAACTTGCGTTCTTGTTGATGATACTCGCGGCGTTGACCTTCGCGGGGTTGACGATAGCGGAGAAAGTGCCGACGGCGATACTTAAGCTCAAAACCGATTTTTATTCGACGTGGGCGATCTTTCCGGCGGGATACCATGCCGCACGTGAGGCGCTCTCGAATATTGCGTTGGAGGTATGGAAGGGGCACCCGTGGATTGGTTCTGGATTAGGAAGTTTCGGTATCGACATCCGCTTTATCGCCGATGATTTCTTTTACGACATTGTAGCTTCCTCCCAGCAACAGCCGCTTAATGCTTATTGGCAGATACTCGCCGAACGCGGGGTAGTGGGGGCATTTTTGTTGGTGGTACCGTTGGTAATGGCGCTCATTACCTATATTCGGCGGGCGATCGGGGGATTTAAGAGCGCTATGCCGCATCCGCTTTGCTGGGCGGCGCTATTGATCGTGGCGGTAGTATTGACGGAAGCGGCTTATGATTGTACGGTACTCAGGGCGGGGATGTTCCCCGCGGTGATGACATTTTTTGCGTTAGGTGCAGGTTCTTTTGCAAAGGAGATGAAACATGGCGGATAAACCTCTCTATTACGGCGGCGGAAAGTCCTCGCCGATGTATTACGGGTCCAGCAAGGGCCTCGCGTATGGTGGCGGCGGTAAGGGACCGGTCTATTATGGACGCGGTTCATACGGCAGCGCTTACGGGCAATATGGCGCTTATGGCGCTTACGGGGCTTATGGCGGTCAGGGGCAGGGCGGTCAGGGAGAGGAAGGCTCGCTCGTCGGTACGATTACGCTTTCGCGTATGCTCCGCGTAGTCTCGCAGCGGTGGCTCTCGGTATTCGTGTTCTTGCTGGTGGGCTTAATCGTGGCGTTCGCGGTGTATCGTATCTCGCCGACGATTTACGAAGCGAAGAGCGAATTCACGATGGATATGCGTAGGTCTTCCGGGGGTAGCGCCAGAACGGCGTTGGATGCTTCGCAGTTTGACTATGGTCAGAGCTACGAAGAAATCTTCAACACCCGTATTTCCGAATGGCGTTCGGATAAGCTGGTTACGAAGATTCTCCAGCAGTACCGTGCGAATCATCCGGCGTCGACGGTAGCGGATGAAGAGCTGATCTCCACCTTGTCGAGTTCCAATCTCGAGTTGGTGCGTCATTCGCGCATCATCACGATTTCCGTAAAGTCCAAAACGCCTACGCTTTGTGCGGCGCTGGCAAATGCGTATGCGGAGTCGATCGAGTCCTTTACGGATGAAGAAAACAAGGCGCGTTGCGATAAGGCGGTGGCGCAGATTCACGAGAATGTGGAGAAGAAGCGTAGGGACGTGGAAAAGCTCAATAAGCAGCTTCTCGACTTCCGGACGGCGAACAAGGTCGATAGCCTCAGGTCCACCCGCGAAACGCTTGACCAGAGCTTGAAAAAGGCGACGCAGGATGTGCTCGCGCTCGAGACGGAAGAAACCCAGCTCATCGAATGGGAAAAGATGCTCGCGACGGTGCAGGAGGATCCGACCACATATGGTAACCTCGCGGTGAATGTTCCGCGTGCGCAGGAAATTGCGTCCGAGTTCGCGGCGTATCAGCAGGCGGCGAGTGAATATCAGCAGCTCCTCTTTGCGTTTACCGAGGAACATCCTGAGGTAATTGCCAAGAAGCAGAAGGAAGAGCTGGCGAAGCAGCGGTTCATCGAGGCGGCGGCGCGGGCGCTCTTGACGGGACGGTCCACCTTGAAGGTAACGCGTAATCAGTTGGCGCAGCTTCGGCAGCGTCAGGAAGATCTGAGAATGGAACTCGCGTCCGTCGAACAGCGCATCGTTTTGGCGGAATCGGGGCTTACGCAGCTCGAGAATGAATCGGTTATCGCGAATGACGTCCTAAAGGGACTTATCCTTGACGAAAATAAGGCGCGTATCGAGGCGGAATCCAATAACGAAATCGTGCGGGTGGGACGTCCCGCCGGTGTACCGAGCAAGCCGGTGTTGCCCAATCCGATTGTGATTTTCGGCGCGGGAACCTTCCTCTCGATCGCGCTCGGTCTCGTATTCGTATTGGTTTTGGACAACCTCGAGGATACGGTAGTTAACTTGGCGGATATTGAGGGACGTCTCTCGCTCAAGGTGCTTGCGGTGTTGCCGCACGTGCGCCGGAAAAAGCGTGAACAGGTGGCGAAGTATTTGATCGAAGATAAATATTCGCAGTTCTCAGAAGCGGTCGCGGGACTCCGTAACCTCTTGGATTCGCCGCGTTATGAGGCGCTGTCGCATTGTATGCTTGTAATCTCCACCCAGCCGGGTGAAGGTAAGACCATTACCTCGACCTCGATTGCAATTGCGTATGCGCTCGCTGGCAAGAAGGTATTGCATGTGGACTTCGACTTGCGCCGTCCGCGGTTGGCACGCGTGTGGGGGCTTGCCCTTACCGAGGAAACCAGCTTCTCGCATACGCTGCAGAAATCGGGCAATACCGATCCGGATTACACGAAACTTATCAATCATACGGAAATCAACGGCCTCGATGTTATCGCATCGCTCGCACCGGATGGTGTTTCGCCGGCGACGATTCTCGGGTCTTCGCTGATTCCGCGCTTCTTCGATTGGGCGCGGGAGAATTACGACCGCATTATCGTAGACTCGCCGCCATACGGCGTAGTGGGCGATGTAGTGTCGCTGGCAGTGTTGGCGGATTCGGTCATCATCATGTGCTGTCCCGATCGCACGCACTTCCGTCCGATTCGTTATTGCTCGCGGTCGCTCGCGGAAGCCGGCGCCAATATTCTCGGCGTGGTGGTGAACGACGTAGAAGTTTCGAATGCGGCGGCGTTCTCGCCGGGCTCGCATCACGGACGGCACAAATACGGCTACGGCTATGGCTATGGTTACGGCTATGGTTATGGCTATGGGTACGGTTATGGTTATTCGCCGAAGAAGGACAAGAACGGCAAGAAAATCAAGGTGAAAACCAAAGACGGCAAGCCGATTGAAAAGTCGGAGGAGAGTGCCGCTAAAAATCCGGAAACAAAGGCATTTAACGATGAAGAATAAGCGTTGTATTGTAACGGGTGCGGCGGGCTTTATCGGCAGCGCCTTGGTACGGCTTCTTATTAAGGAGACGGATGCCGAGGTGTTAGTCGTAGATAAGCTTACCTACGCGGGGGTACCGGAGTCGCTTAAGGAAGCGGGGCTGGATCCGGTGACGCTAAAGTCTGAGAATCCGCGACTTCAATTCTTAAAGGCGGATATCTGCGATCAGGAAATGATGGATAAGGCGTTCATGGACTTCAAGCCGGATACGATTTTCCATCTCGCGGCGGAATCGCATGTCGATCGCTCGATTGACGGTCCGGGCGAATTCATCCGCACCAATGTCGTCGGTACGGCGACCTTGTTGCAGGCGGCGCTCAAGTGGTGGAGGCAACATCCCGATTTCGTCTTCCAGCATATTTCGACTGACGAAGTATACGGTACACTTGGAGACGCAGGATTTTTCACCGAAAAGACGCCTTATTCTCCGCACTCGCCGTATTCGGCGTCGAAAGCCTCGAGCGATCATTTGGTGAGGGCGTGGCATGATACTTATGGCATGCCGGTTAAGATTACCAACTGCTCGAACAATTACGGACCTTACCACTTCCCCGAGAAGCTCATTCCGTTAGTGATCCTCAACTGTCTCGATTTGAAGCCGTTGCCGGTTTATGGTAAGGGCGCGAATATTCGAGATTGGCTGTATGTGGAAGATCACGCGCGGGCATTGTTGCTCGTGAACGAGAAGGGCGTACCCGGCGAGACCTATAATGTAGGCGGACATAACGAACGGACGAATCTCGAGGTGGTAAAGACCATCTGTGCGATTATGGATGAACTCAAGCCGCGGATGGACGGCAAGAAGTACGAAGAGCTCATTACGTATGTAACGGATCGGCCTGGACACGACTTAAGATATGCGATTGATCCGGCGAAGCTCATGAACGAGCTCGGCTGGAAACCGCGGGAGAATTTCGACACCGGCATCCGTCGTACCGTACAGTGGTATCTCGACAACGAGTGGTGGTGGAAACCCATCCACGAGAAAAAATATTCCGGCGAACGCCTCGGACGGGGTTGACAACGGAATGTGGTTTTTGATATACTACGCACCTGTTGCACCCGTGGTGAAATTGGCATACACGCCAGATTCAGGTTCTGGTGCCGCAAGGTGTGTGGGTTCAAATCCCACCGGGTGCACCAAAAGCACGGCCCCTTCGTCTATCGGCTAGGACATCTGGTTCTCATCCAGGCAAGAGGAGTTCGACTCTCCTAGGGGCTGCCAAGCAAATGAAGAAGACGTTGCGAATAGCTTTGAGAATTTTCGAAGGCGCGATCGTCGCTCTTCTGCTTTTCATCGGGTCGTTGTTCTTTCGGGAACAGCAGTTGCCGGTGGAGTGGGTTATTGATCTCGCGAGTGGGGCTTTACCGACGAATTATGTATTACATGTTGAATCACTCTCTTTCGGTTTTCGGCATGGACTGAATGTAAGCAAATTCCGTCTATACGATCGGCTGGATCCTAATATGATCGATCCCATCGCTTCGGCCGATTCGATTTCATATTTTCCGCTTAGGCGGCTGGTGATTGCGGATGCTCTCGCCTATAAGCGGCTGCCACCTTCGTACTATCAGCCGGGGAATCAGGAGAAGAACGAGCGGTTAGAGGTGGAACTACCGGAAATGCCGTCGCTTTCGGTGATTCTCAATCGTCCGAACATTCTTGGCGTTGCACCGGAACGGCTCACTACCGAGGTTACGTCAAGAAAGGATCGCTTGGACGCGAACCACATCCGTATCGAATGGCCGGATAAAGATGAACCGATGTTCCTCAATGGTTTTTGTTATGTGGATATCGGCAAGCAGGAAGTATACGGCGAGGTGGATGGCTCCGCTATGCAGCGACATATTCGTCCGTTATTGGTGACGCTGGATGTGCCGGTATCGTTGCCGTATATGGATGGATTCACCGAGGTCGAGGGCAAAGTGCCGTCGTGGTGCGGATGGAAGGTGAATCTCACTAATAACGATTTTGATCTTTATCTGCGGTTAAAGCCGAAGATGGGCAAGTATAATCTCGTCCAGATGGACAAAGCGGATGGTAATATCCATTTGCGAGTGGAGACCAGAGGGACCTCGCTTAATTACCACCATGAGATTGGTCCGATTGTCGCGACGGGTGTAAACGGTGAACGGATGGAGGGGACGGTAAAGATTGACGGAGTTGACGGAACCAATATGGTTGAGGTTACGGCGAACAGTGATTTTCCGGTGGCGGATTTACTTAAGATCGGCGGCTTTACCGATGAATATGTCGGGGAGGATGTGCGCGGCGAATCGGTTTGTAAACTCAAGTTCAAATTTCCGCGGGCGATGACGAACAATTATGAAGTGTTGCAGGGTAAGGGACATGTGGAAGTTAAAAAGGGACAGCTCATGCGGATGAAAGGATTTAGGGGATTGCTTGAGCTCTTGGCGGATAAGGTGCCGGGGGTCAGCTGGTTTACGGATTCCACCCAAGGGTCGTGCGATTACACAATTGAGAACGGAGTACTTAAGACCGACAACATTTATATTGAGGGGACGGTTTTCTCCATCAAGATGTACGGAGAGTTCGATATTCCCAAGGAGGCGCTCAATTTCAAGGTGCGGGTGCAGTTTATGAAAAAGGATTCGCTCGCCGGAAAGATTTTACATCCGCTTACGTGGCCGTTCACCAAGTTGTTGTTGGAATTTCGGCTTACCGGTTCGGCGGCGCAGCCAAAGTGGGATTATATCAGCGTGATTGATCGGGTGATGGAGGTAACGCAATGAATTTGACGAGTCCCAGCCAGGTAAAAGATTGGTGCATCCGCAACGGGTTTCATCCGAATAAGGTGCTCGGGCAGAATTTCCTTATCGATCAGAATGCCTTGAAGGCGATTGTGGATGCAGGTCTTGAGGGCTTTGACGCAGAAGGGGTGGAGGTTCTTGAAATTGGTCCCGGCCTTGGGGTGCTTACCGAGGAGATGCTTGCACGGGGTGCGAAGGTTACGGCGATTGAGAAGGATCCAGTATTGGCGGAGCGGTTGAAATCGGCACTCGGGAATCCGGAAGGACTTACCGTGATCGCCGGGGATGCAATCGATGTGATTGAGCGTCCCGAGGTTTACGGGACGGATGTTTCCAAGTTTGCGGTGATGGTTTCCAATCTGCCGTATCAGGCAGGTACGAGGATTTTGCTGGAGTTCGTGCAGCGACATGCGATCAAGCAGATGACGGTATTGGTGCAGACTGAAGTCGCCGAACGATTGGCCGCCGGACCGGGCTCGAAAACGAGGGGACTCGCGGGAGTTTGGGCGCAGTTGGACTACGATGTCAAAATCGTGCGTAAAGTCTCGGCGAGCTGTTTCTGGCCTCGGCCCGAGATCGGCTCGTCGGTGGTGCGCTTAGTGCGGCATGAACGGAATATTGATATTTCCGTTGAAGAACGTAAGCTTTTTTATAGTTTGACGAAAAGGGCGTTTGAGCATCGCAGAAAACAGCTTGGCAGTATCTTCAAAGATATGATACAATCTACGGCAAGAGCCGAAGAACTGTCCAATCAGGATTGGCTTGAATTAACGAAAGGACTAATGCAATGAAAACACCGGAGGAATTCCTTAAGGATCATGGATTCGTACTTGCTGGCGATATCGATCGACAGGCGATGATTAGTGCGTTCATGGAGGAAATGCGCAAGGGCTTGGAAGGTGAAGAATCGTCGCTGATGATGATTCCGACCTATGTTGGAGTGAATGGAAAGATCGCCGAGGGAGCATCCGCTGCGGTATTGGATGCGGGCGGGACGAATTTCCGCGGGGCGATCGTGACGATTCCGCCGAAAATTTCCGAGCGTTGCAATCAGCCGATGCCGGGCACGAAGGGTGAGGTCGATAACGATACTTTCTACAATGCGTTCGCGGCGGAAGTGAAACGGCTTGAAGGCAAGGCGACGAGCACCAAGCTCGGGTGGTGTTTTTCGTATCCGGCCGAAGCGACGCCGGAGTTGGATGCGCGGTTGGTAAGGTGGACGAAGAACATCGAGGCGCCGGGCGTGGTTGGACAGTATGTAGGCAAGGAACTCTTGAAGCGCACCGGTGGCAAGGAGATTGCCATCGTCAATGATACGGTAGCGACGCTCTTGGCGGCAAAAGCGGTGCAGGGAGATAAAGATTATTCCTCGTATCTCGGCTTCATTCTCGGGACCGGCACCAATTGTGCGTATGTAGAGAGAAATTTGAACATCAAGAAGCTCGCGGGGCTGGATCCGGAGGGCTCGATGATCATCAATGCGGAATCGGGTGGCTTTAATAAGCTTGCGATTTCCGATTTTGATCGGGCGGTGGATGCGAAGAGCGGTAACCCCGGCAATAATCTGCTGGAGAAGCAGATCGCCGGCGCGTATTTGGGTCCCATCGGACTCGAAATCTACAAGGCGGCGGCTACTGCGGGTTTGTTTTCTGGTGCTGCGGCGAAGCAGCTGCAGGGGTTAGGCGCGTTGGAGTCAATTGACTTCAATAATTTCTGCGCCGGTTACAAGATGGAAGGTCGCGTTAATGTGCTGGACGGAATTTTTGCCGATGCCGATGATGCAAAGATGGCGCGTCGATTGGGAATTCCGGTGTTCGAACGCGCGGCGGTATTGACGGCGATTCACCTTGCGGCGTTCTGCATCCAGTCCGGTGAGGGTACCGATGTCGCATCGCCGATTGCGATTAATGCTGATGGTTCCACTTATTATAAGACGATTGCGATTCCGTTCGCCGAGACCGTGAAGAAGGAACTCGATGAACTGCTCGTCAAGCGGCGTAACATCCATTACGAAATCACTCCGCAGGTGGATGATGCTCCGATGGTCGGGGCGGCGATTGCGGCATTGCTTTGATAATGAAAATGGGAGTAAGGTGAAAAAGTTAGTACTTTTCGCGCTGTGTGCGCAGTTGGCGGCGACAAGTTTCGCCGAAGAGCTTGATGGCATCGCCGCTCGGGTTGGGGCGGATTCGATCCTCAAGAGTGAAGTCATCCTGGAGATGAAGCGGGCCAATGTGCCGGAGTCGGCGTATCGGCAGTTCTTGGAGGAGATGATCGACCGCAAGTTGATTCTCAAAGCGGCGTTGGATGCGAAGATGACAATGCAGGAATGGGTGATTGAAAGCCGCATTCGTGATATCGTTAAGCGCGCATTCGACGGGGATCGCAATAAGCTTATGGAGACGCTCTCCCAGCAGAAGATATCCTATCCGGAATGGTATGCGCGGATGAAGGACGACATGATCGTGCAGGCGATGCGCTGGAATGTGGTTGACAAGAATATATCGCCGTCGCCGGCGGAGATGAAAGCCGAATACGCCGCGCATCCTGAACGTTATCGCGTACCGGATAAGGTATCGGTTACGGTGGTGTCGCTCAAGCCCGATGAGTACGAACGGCGGGCGGAAATCAATCTGGCGATGAAGACGAACGACCTCGCCAAGATCGGTACCGTCTATAAAGATGTCGATCCGAAAGAGACATTCAATGAAGGATTGTGCGCGCGGCTTGAAAAGATGAAAGTCGGTGAAACGAGCGGTTGGTTTACGATCAGCGATTGGAGTTTTCTTATTCGCAAGGACGCCGAAACGCCGGGTAAGAAACCCACGTTCGCCGAAGCGTATGATGATATCGAAAACAATCTGCGTTCGGAATTGGGTCAGGCGGCTTATGAGAAATGGGTTAAACGTCTGCGTGATGAAGCTTTTATAAAGGTGTATTGATATGCTTACTTGGATGGATTCCCTTAAGGGACGCTCAATGATGCGTCTTGCGTCCTTCACTGATGAAGAAATGGTGAATTTAATTGATCTCGCCGCCCAGCTTAAGGCGCGTCGTGCCGCTGGGGTGCGCGGAGACTTGCTCAAGCGCAAGAATATCGCGCTCATTTTCGAGAAGAGCTCCACACGTACGCGCAATTCGACTTTGATTGCGGTTCGGGATGAAGGGGGCAACGGCGAGTATCTGACCCGTCCCGACATCCATTTCGGCAAGAAGGAATCGGTTAAGGATACCGCGCGAGTGCTGGGAAGAATCTACGACGGCATCCTGTTTCGCGGGTTCAAGCAGTCCGATTGCGAAGATCTCGCTAAGTATTCCGGTGTGCCGGTGTGGAATGGGCTTACCGACGATTATCACCCAACGCAGATCTTCGCCGATCTTTTGACTGTACGCGAGACCTTCGGGTCGCTGGAGGATTGCACCATCGCGTATGTGGGCGATGGACGCAACAACGTCGCTAATTCTTTGATGATGGGCTGTGCGAAGACGAAAGTTAATTATGTTTGTTGCTGTCCAAAAGAACTCGAGCCGGATTGCGCCGTACTTGAAGAAGCAATGGAAGTCGCCAAGCGTAACGGTTCGACCATCAAGGTCTTCAACGATCCGAAGGAGGGCGTAAAGGGCGCGAATGTACTTTACACCGATGTCTGGGTATCGATGGGCGAGGAGGCGAAAACGGTCGAGCGCATTAAGTTGCTTAAGCCGTATCAGATCAATATGGACCTCATGAAGGCGACGGGCAATCTGGATGGAAAATTGATGTTCCTCCATTGTCTACCGGCGTTTCATGATTTCAATACCGAGGTCACGAAGGAGTGTGGCGCTTTGGAAGTAACGGATGAAGTGTTCGAATCGAAGTATTCTAAAGTGTTCGATGAGTCCGAGAATCGCATGCACACCATCAAGGCGCTTTTGGTTTCCGCGCTTTGTGACCGCAAGAATATTTAAAGATGAAATATCCTGATTGGCAAAGTTTCACGCCGGAAACGGCGTCGGCGCAGCTTAAAGAATTTTTAGTATCGGCGAACGAAGCCGTGGAAGCGATCGAGCGGGAAAAGCCCGCTACTTTTGCCGATTACGTCTGGCGTTTGGATGACGCTACGAGAGAACTTTACCATACTTGGGGCAAGACGGCGCATTTGCTCGGAGTGATGAATTCCGAAGCATGGCGTAAGGTGGAAAAAGATTTTCAAGGTCCGATCGTACAGTTTTCGCTGCGAGTTTCGCAGTCGAAGGCGCTTTATGAAATTGCGAAAGCGATTCAGACGCATGCGGAGCTTAAGCCGCTAGAAAAGCGCATCATTGATAAACTAGTTGAGGGCGCTGAGATGTCCGGTGTGGGACTTGAGGGTGAACGTCAAGCGAGGTTCAACGCCATTCAGATGGAACTTGCGGCGCTTTCGGCGGATTTCCACAACGCGGTGATCGATGCAACGACTCCGGAGATTGCGGACGCTAAGTACACTGAGACGATGAAGCATAGCGCCGATCGGGCGTTGCGCGAAAGTGTGTATCGTAAGCGCATTGCGCGCGCTCCAGAGAACGCCGAACGCATCAATAAGATTCTTTCGCTGCGGGAAGAAGCGGCGAAGATTCTCGGCTTTGCCAATTATGCGGAACAATCGATTGCAGTAAAATGTGCACCGTCGGTAAAGGCGGTTTTCGTAATGATTGATGAGCTCGATAAGGCGACGAAAACAATTGCCGAGGAAGAAGATCGTGCGCTCGAGGAAGCGTCCGGGATGAATCTTGAACCGTGGGATTCCGCCTACTATGCCGAACGTTTGCGCGAACGTAAGTATTCCTATAGTGAGGATGAACTCAAGCGCTATTTTGAATTGGAGGAAGTTCTCGCGGGACTTTTCCGGATTGTGAAGTTGCTCTTCGGCGTCGAGGTTCGGGAAGTAAACGAAAAACCGTCCGTCTGGCATGAGGACGTACGATTCTTCGATATCCTCGAGGAGGGCGAACGCATCGCGAGTTTTTATTTTGACCCGTATGTAAGAACGGGACTAAAGTCCGGCGGAGCGTGGATGAATGAGCTTATAAACCGCAATGATCGATTGGGTTTTAAGCCGCTCGTGGTGGTGGCGACCAATTTCAATCTGCCGGATGAGAACGGACGCACCTTGCTGCCGTTTAGGGAAGTGGAAACTTTATTCCACGAATTCGGACACGCGCTTCAATGTGCGCTTACCCGGATTGGTGAAGAAGATGCCGCCGGCATCAATCTCGTCGAGTGGGATGCGGTGGAAGTCGCCAGCCAATTCATGGAGAATTGGTGTCTCGACGATCGCACCGGCATCAAGGTTCCCGAAGAATTGAAAGCGAAAGTGAAGGCGGCGAAGAATTTCCGTGCGGCGAGCGCGTGTAGACGTCAGCTCGCGTTTGCGAAACTCGATCTTGAACTTCATTCGCGTCCGGCGGTATCGGTAGAGGCGAATGCGCTTAAGGAAGAAATGTTCCGTCATTTCGGGATGCCGTTCGTGACTGACGATCGCTTCCTTTGTGCCTTTACCCATATCTTCTCCGGAGGCTACGGCGCCGGTTATTACGGATATAAATGGGCGGAAGTAATGAGCGCCGATTGTTACGGCGCGTTCGAAGAGGCGGGCTTGAACGATACTGCGGCGATGGAAAAACTCGGTCGTCGTTATCGTGAAAGCATATTGGCGCTCGGCGGATCAAAAAGTGCGCTCGAGGTGTTCCGCATTTTCCGCGGACGTGATCCCGAGATCGCGGCATTGATCCGTCAATGCTTCGGATAAGCGGTCTGATTTTTTTAAAGTGAACTAAAATTTTTTGAAATTTGCTATTGACAGTTGGTGTCAAAAAGTGTATACTAGTGTCATCAAATGTCAAAGAAGGTAGAGCAAAGGGTCGTAGAAGCGGCCGAGAGTGTGACGTCCGGCGTATTAGTCGGGCGGTATGATCATGCCCTCGATCCGAAGAAGCGTTTCACTATTCCCAGTGAATGGCGCGCTTCAATGGGTGAGCCCGCTTACGTCTATGTTATGCCCGATCGGAAAGAGCGGTGTTTAAATCTCATACCCCCGGCGGAGATGGAAGCACGGCTTGAAAGATTACGCGAGAAGGTGCTCTTTGATCCGGCACTTAACGCGGCGTATCAGGCGATTGGTGCGAACTCCGAACAGCTCACGCTTGACTGCCAGGGACGAATCCGCGTCTGCGACAGGCTCCTTCGGTTTGCGAACCTGACGACGACGGTCGCGATGGTGGGTTCGGTGCGGATGATCAAGTTGTGGAATCCGAAAGCGCTTACGCCGGAGGATAAGATTGATCAGGCGGCGCTCGATCGGGCGCTTGAGGAGGCTGGGTTCTGATGAGCGATTCCGGTCACATTTCCGTATTGCTTACCGAGACGCTCGAAGCGCTGTCCGTAAAGCCGGGCGGACGTTATGTGGACGGCACCTTCGGTCGGGGTGGACATTCGCGCGCGATTCTCGCGGCCGGCGGTGAAGTGTTGGGGATTGATCGTGACGATGCGGCAATAGCTTCCGCGGGTGATATTCCGGTCAAGAAGGGCAATCATGGAGACCTCGCGAAAATCGCGCGGGAATACGGCTGGCAGGAAGTCGACGGAATTTTATTGGATTTGGGTGTATCTTCACCGCAGTTGGATGAAGGTGAGCGCGGCTTTAGTTTTATGCATGACGGACCTTTGGATATGCGGATGGATCGCACGGGTTCGCTTACGGCGGCCGATTTGGTGAACGGTGAAAGCGCGGAGAAGTTGGAGGAGATTTTCCGTACTTACGGCGAAGAACCTCAGGCGCGGCGTATTGCGAAGGCGATTGCATCGAAGCGGGGATTCAAGTCCACCCTGGAGCTGGCGGATTTCATGGAGGCGACAATTGGTCGCAGAGGTGCGCATCATCCGGCGACGCGGGTATTTCAGGCGCTGCGGATGGTAGTGAATGACGAACTCGGGGAATTGGAAAGAGCGCTGGTCGGCGGAATGGACCTTCTGAAAAGCGGGGGACGTTTCGCAATCATAACTTTTGAGAGTTTGTCCGATCGCATGGTGAAGCGGTTTTTCGCCGATCATGTCGGGAGGATGCGCTCGTTGCAACAAGGCGGAGAGCGCTGGGAAGGCGCTTTGCCGCAGGCTCGGGCGGTGGTGCGTAAGGCAATCACGGCTTCGGAAAATGAAATGCGCGCGAATGCGCGTTCCCGCAGCGCCAAGTTGCGGGTAATTGAGAAAGTGTAAAAACATGAAAAAAAATCGTAGAATAAAAAAGCAGTATAATGTGACCATTGCGGCGGCCAGTCATTTGGCATCCGTAGTGGTGATGGTGGTCGTGATGGTCATCATCAATATGCTCGCTTCTTCAAACTGTGATCAGGCGATGGAGCGAATCGGAAAAAACAACAAGGTTTTGGCGGGGCTGAAAAATGATTACAAACGGGAGTTGGCGAATTGGGAGGAGATGAAAACTCCCGAGCGCATTAACCAGGCATTACGTAAGCATTGCCTTGCCATGCGTCCGGCGCGTCCCGAACAGATTGTTCGCATGCAGGCGAACGGTGAACCGAATCTTGGACAGTACTCGGTGGCGCAGTCCCGTAAGCGCAATCTCGGTAAAACTGTGCAGTACCGGAAGACTCGCTGATTGCGATGGCGTTCTTCCGCGAGGATAGTGTTCGATTCTGGCTACCGGCGGCGCTATTGGCGGGTTTCGGCATTTACTCTTCGCAGATGATGATCCGCGCGCATGTGGATCCCAAGGTAACCGCCAAGGATTATAATCTTACCTATTCTATCCCCGCCAGCCGTGGAAGTGTGTATTCGATGTTGCCGGAGGCGGCGCCTTATGCGAAAAGCGTGCCTTATTGGGAATATCGGATGGATCCGCAGGCTATTGAGGAAGCCGCCGCCATCGTTCGAAAGGGCAAGCAGGTGCGCAGTGAGGCGGAGATTCTGCGCACGATTTCTGATACCATCCCCGGCCTTGATTATCGTAAGGTAGTGTCGATGTACATGAACCGTGCCAATCGCTATCAATTCCTCGCGTTGTCACCGGATCAGCACATCCACGAGGTGTTGACGGATCGCAAGCAGGTCGCTGGCATCGCAGTTCGTGATCGACAGGTAAGGCAATATTTGCATGGACGGTCTTTGTGCCATGTGATCGGGGCGATTAATGCCGAGCAGACTGGCGTCGGGGGCATTGAGCAACGTTTTGAAAAGGAACTTTCGGGAACACCGGGCGTGGTGCACGGCTATAAGGATGCGCGTGGATATGAAATCTACAACAAGCGTACGATTTCGGTGGAACCGATCACGGGGAGCGACATCTATCTCACCATCGAGCCTAACATCCAGAATGAAACTGAGAAGGCGCTTAAGGAAGGCCTTGAAGAGTTCGGCGCTGGCTCTGGATGGGCGATTGTGATGGATGCGAGAAGCGGTGCGATTCGGGCGATGGCGTCGCTACCGGACTTCGATCCGCTCCTATATCGTAAGGCGAGCGATAGCGCGAAACTTAATCGGGCTATCGCCTTTACTTATGAGCCCGGTTCGGTGATGAAGGTAATTACGGCAGCGGCGGCGATTGATTCCTCGCCTAATAAATACAACGCCGGTACTGTCTTCAAGACCGCGAGAAACGATCCTAATTACTATCAGTTGCCGGGGGATGGCTCGCATGTGTGGGAGCCGACGATGACGCTCAAAGATGCGATTGTTCATTCCTCGAATATTGTCATCGGCAAGCTCGCCTACGATTTGGGACCGAATCTTCTCTATGATTATTTCCGCCGATTTGGTTTTGGGTCGCGAACGGGTATCGAACTGCCCGGTGAGGAGGTCGGCATCGTGCGCAACCCGCGACATCATGCTTGGGACTTAAAGACGCGTTCACGCGCCGGCATCGGTCAAGGAGTGGCGGTAACGGCATTGCAGCTTATTTCGGCATATCAGGCGATTGCGAATAACGGTGTTCGGGTGAAGCCTTATTTAGTGGAGAAGATGACGGATCATTCCGGCAAAGAGATTTATCGTCATCAGCGGGAGGTTTTGGGGGTTCCAATTACGCCGAAAACCGCGCGTACTTTGAGGGATATGATGTTACCGGTCGCTTCAAAGGCAGGTACGGCGCGCCGCGCTGCGATGAGCGGTTATTCGATCGCCGGTAAGACCGGTACTGCGCAAAAGGTAATCGGGCACTCGTATGCGCCCGGACTTTACCGCGCCACCTTCTGCGGGATGCTGCCGGCGTCGGATCCGGAGCTGGTGATATTGGTTACGTTAGACTTCGATCAACGCACGCTTTATCATCAGGGAGGCAATTCCGCCGCACCGATTTTCCGTCGTATCGCCGAGTATGCGGTGAGGTATCTGGAAATTGATCCGGATCGTCCGGATGAAATTTTCGACACCAACGACCATGAAATATGATATAATACACACTATAAACATGCGACTGTAGCTCAATTGGATAGAGCGTTGGCCTCCGAAGCCGAAGGTTGCTGGTTCGATCCCAGTCAGTCGCACCACTAAGATTAAGGAGGATATCATGAGAGATCTGTTCATCGTAGGCGCAGGCGGATTCGGCCGTGAAGCGGTATGGACGGTGGAGCGCATCAATAAGGCGTCGCAGCAGCCGTTGTGGAATGTGATTGGTTTTGCGGATGACGATCCTGCGAAGGCGACCGGTAACTTTGAAGGCTATCCGATGCTTGGCTCGACTGAGAAAGCTTCAAAAGATCATCCCGGAGCTTCGGTGTTCATCGCGATCGGCGACAATGCTATCCGCCGCGATTTGTATCGTCGACTCCGCGGGCACGACTTCCCCGCGTTGATCGATCCTACGGCGCAGGTCTCACCGACGACGGAATTTAAGCACGGCACTTACATCGCGGTAGAGGCGGTGGTGTCGGTAGGTACGGAGATCGGTAAGTTCGTGATCATCAATGCTCGTTCCGGAATCGGTCATGATTCTGTCGTCGGTGACTTTGCCAACATCTCGCCTGGGGTGTCGCTTTCGGGGCATACGAAGATCGGCGCGGATGTGTTCATGGGGACCAATAGTTGCACCGCCCCCGGTATGACGGTTGGGGATGGCGCAATCGTTGCCTGTGGTACTCCGGTACTTAAGAACGTCGAAGCTGGTACTACGCTTAGTCCTTTCGGCACGCTTAAGGCGTGAAGTGGGCGGTCTATAATCTCCTCTTTCTGATCGTTTACCCGTTGCTGTTGCCGGGTTTTCTGATCAGAATGCTTCGACGCGGAGGTTATGCCGCGCGGATGGGAGATCGCTTTGCGTTGTATCCAGCCGCGCTCGATATTAAGTCCGGTTATATCTGGATTCATGCAGTATCGGTCGGCGAGGTCCAAGTCGCGGGACAGCTCATGCGGGAGTGGCGCAAGGTTGAGCCGAAGGTACGCTTCTGTCTTTCGACCACTTCCTCTACCGGTTGGAAAATTGCGGAGAAGGAATTGCAGTCGCTCGGTGGTAATGAAGATATTCTCATTTACAATCCGCTCGATTTTCCGACTTTCGTGAAAGCGGCACTACTTAGGATTCGTCCGCGCGCGATTGTACTTACGGAGTCCGAAATTTGGCCGAATTTCATCCGTCAGGCGAAGAAGCTTAATATCCCGCTGTTTCTAATCAACGCCCGAGTTTCGGATCGCAGTGCGCCGCGGTATCGGGCGGCGCGGTGGTTCTTCGGCGATGTCTTCAAATGTTTTACGTGCATCTATGTGCAGAGCGAGCTTGATCGTGATCGGCTCATCGCCGCCGGTGCGCCGACGGAACGTTGTGAAGTTACCGGTAGCTTCAAGTTCGATGTTGCGCGACGTAATTTAACGAAGGAGCGGGAACTGCGTGAATGGATCGGTGAGGGACGAATTGTGCTCGGCGGTTCCACTTGGCCGGGGGAGGATAAGGTTTTACTTAATATTTATCGGGAGATGCTTCGCGAAAATCCGGCGCAACCGCTTAGACTCGTGATTGCGCCACGTCATTTTGAGAAGGCGGATGAAGTGGAGGCGAATATCCGTTCGGCGGGCTTTACCTCTATTCGGCGCAGTCGTTCAGAGGCGTTTAAACAAAGCGATGGTGACAATGCGGTCTTACTGGCGGACACTACCGGCGAGTTAATGGGACTTTATGGAATCGCCGAACTGGTTTTTGTCGGTAAATCGTTGTGCGCACATGGTTCCCAGAACATGATCGAGCCGTGTCTCTGTGCGAAACCGACGCTGGTGGGTCCGTACACCGAGAATTTCCGTCCGGTGATGAGTGATCTTCTGGCGGCGGAGGCGATCGTCCAGGTTAAGGATGCCGAAGAACTTAAAGTGCGCATGCTTGATTTTGTACGCAATTCTGAGGCTGGTCGAGAACTCGGGGAACGCGCGGCGGAGGCGGTTGAACGTCGGCATGGGGTAGTTCCGAAATGCGTGGAAGGCATCCGTAAGGCGTTATGAAAAAGTGTTTGCCGCTGGTGGCGCTGTTGATGATGCTGGGCTGTTCGAAGGAAGAATTGCCGGAATCGAAAGCGGTGGAGGTGGTTTCCCGTACCATTGAGGCGATCGTCAAGTTCATGGTGCCGGAGGCGGCGATGCCAGTCGTCCGTGAATTAGATGTTTCCGAATTGGATGCCTCACAATTAAAACTGGAAATGGATTCGCTCAAAACAGACCTCGTCACTCTGTGGGTGCCGAGTGAGCGTCGGTGGGTGCTGGTCGGTTGGAATGGGGAAGGCAAGGTACACCTCGACAAAGCGATGGAGAACTTTTCCATGGATGCGGAGGAATCGGTTTCGATACCGGAGATCTTTGCTTCGTATGTCGGCAGTCATGAGGATGTATTGCCGGCGTTTGCGCTTAAACATGAAGGTAAGGTATTGCCGGAGTGGTTCGTTACCAAGGATATTCCCGTCATCAAGTGGCTCAATACCGAAGGCGTGGATAAGGATATTTTGTCCGCGACTTTGAAGGAAATCGTGGAGTTGCAGCATACGCGTCGGTTGATCTTGGAGGCGAATATGCTGTCGCGCGCAGTTAAGACGAAGGACGATGAACCGGCGGTTACTGAGCGATGGGCGAAGGCGTTCGCACGCAATCCGCACGATCCGATATTACTGGAACGGATTGAAATCTTGAATCGCAATGCCGCGGGTTTTCTGGAGGTGAACAAGCTCTTTCAGGCGATGAAGTGTTATGAGACAATCGTCCTCATTAATCCCAAAGATGCGGCGGCGATTCATAATTTTGGTATTTGCTTAAAGCGCATCGGTAAGTTGGATCTCGCGGACAAGGTGCTTAAACAGGCGGAAAGGGTGCTCAATGAAAAATTTTGAGCGGTATTTGACGGTTGCGATATTGTTCTTGGCCGGTGGTTGCGTAAGTGATCGGGTGGTTGAGCTTAGCGCCGTTGACGGCTCCAACGATCATCGGATTTTTCGCATCGCCTCGCTTACCAAGTTGATGATGGAACCGGTGTTGTGGAAGCTTGAAGATTCGCGTAAAATCGATTTCGACCGCAGCGTAAGGCGATATTTCCGCGATGATCTTCCCGAAGAATATGAACGCGTAACGCTGCGGATGCTGCATGATAATCGTAGCGGCTTACCTCTGGATTTTATCGATCCGCTATGTTTGGCAGATTTGGGTTCGGCGCTTAAGCACTATTGCGTGGGATCAAATCTCTACGAGGGCTTCGATACGCGTGAGGAATTTGTCGGTAAGCTTCGTACTCCTCGGACGCGGGGAATGGTTTATCGCGGCGAGCCGGAATATTCCAACATGGGCTATGCGCTGATGATGATGGCGATCTGTGATTATCTTAAGACCGATCCGCAACGTTTGATCGAGGAATATCTGATTAAGCCGTATGGACTCAAAGATACTTCGTTTGTCGTTACCGACGGCATGAAAACGCGCCTTATTCCATGTTGCGCGGATCTTGATGGTGCGGTTACTTTATATGCGAGTGGAATGCTCTCTTCGGCATCCGATTTGTTGAAAATCGGCTTTGTATTATTGCCGCATTTGGATCGTGCCCGTGGATTGTTGAAGGAATATCGTTATTCCGATTCGCATAGCATTCTTTATTGTTCCGGAAAGATTTCCGGCGCGAATGCTTTCATCGGCTTTGATCGGGACAATGGTCGCGTAGGGGTGATTTTGAAGAATACAACCAGCTGGTTCGATGATGACGGTTTTGATTTGATGGAAAATCTTAGTTCGTTTTGAGGGGTTGACTATAAACGGATATTTTGATATAATTTGCGCTCATATGAAAGAAATAACTGGTGATTTAAATGCGAAGGGGATGAAAATCGCCCTTGTCGTGAGTCGTTTTAACAGCTTCCTGACGGAACAGCTGATCAAGGGAGCTTCCGATGCCTATCAGCGTCTGGGCGGCGATGAGAAGAACCTCACGCTCGTCAAAGTGCCTGGCGCATACGAAATCCCACTCGCTGCCAAAGCGCTGGCGGAGAAGAAGTACGACGCCGTCGTCGCGCTCGGTGCAGTCGTCCAGGGCGCTACCGCTCATGCCGCGCTCATCAATGAGTCCACCGCGCAGGCATTTACGCGAATCTCCCTCAAAACCGGCGTGCCGGTATTGGATGGCATCGTCGCCGCGGAAAATCTCGAGCAGGCGGTGGAGCGTTGCGGCACGAAGCAGGGTAACAAGGGCTTCTCTGCAATGCAGGCAGCGATCGAGATGGTCAATGTAATGAAGAATATTTAATCGAAAACCTCAAGGAACAATCATGAAAGAAGTAAAGAAAGTTGCGTTCTTAACTGCCGGCGGTTTGGCGCCGTGCCTCTCCAGCTCGATTGGATTTTTGATCGATGAATATACGAAGAAAGCGCCTAATGTGGAGATGATCGGCTATGTCAACGGTTATATGGGTCTCCTCAAGGGCGAGTCCATTCCGGTTACGGACGAAGTGCGCAAGAATGCACTCGTGCTTACTAAGCACGGTGGTTCGCCGATCGGCAACAGCCGAGTGAAGCTTACGAACGTTAAGGACTGCGTCAAGCGCGGTCTCGTGAAGGAAGGCGAAGACCCGCTTAAGGTCGCGGCCGATCAGTTGGTGAAGGACGGCGTCGACGTTCTCCACACAATCGGTGGGGACGATACGAACACCACCGCTGCCGATCTCGCGGCGTATCTCGCGCAGAACAATTATCCGTTGATCGTGGTCGGTCTCCCGAAGACGATTGATAACGACGTTTATCCGATCAAGCAGTCTCTCGGCGCTTGGACGGCGGCGGAAGAAGGCGCGAAATTCTTCCTCAATGTAGTGAAGGAGAATTCGGCGAATCCGCGTGCGCTTACGATTCATGAAGTAATGGGACGTAACTGCGGCTGGCTTACCTACAAGACCGCGCTCTACTATCGCAAGATGCTTAAGGCAATGCAGGAGAAGGGACGCTTCCTCGATGCGTTCAACCTCACGCTCGGTCGTCAGGATGTACACGCGGTGTACGTTCCGGAGTCGCGCATCAACTTCAAGGCTGAAGCGAAGCGCCTGCTGCCGATTATGGACAAGTGGGACTCCGTCAACATCTTCGTTTCCGAAGGTGCGGGCGTTGCGGATATCATCAAGGAGATGAAAAAGCGCGGCGAAGAAGTTCCGGTCGATGCGTTCGGTCATCCGCGGCTCGATAAGGTGAATGTCGGTCAGTATGTGGGCAAGCGCTTCGGCGAATTGCTCGGGGCGGAAAAAGTACAGGTCTTCAAGTCCGGCTATTTCGCTCGTGCGGCTGCGCCGAACAAGAAGGACCTCATGCTTATCTCCAAGTGCGCCAAGAAGGCCGTGGAGTGTGCGCTCTCCGGCGTGAGCGGGGTGATCGGTCCCGATGAGGATGCCTCCGCCGTCATTCGTGCGTGCGAATTCCCGAGGATCAAGGGCGGTAAGCCTTTCAATGTCCGTAAGGGATCCTTCCGCAAGATGCTCAGCGAAATCGGTCAGCCCAATCCGCGCAAGAAGCGCACCACGAAGTAATGGCACAGTCGTTAGTAATTGATTTTGATTTTACCCAGCTTGAAGGTGGTAAACTGCGCTTCGAGACGGCGAGTGATTTCCTCGCCAAGCTGGATAACATCAAATTGGATCCGGTAATCGAAGCCCGCTATCTTTCCGGTAAGCCGATTCTGGATGGTGTTACCGCGCTTTTCCAGAAGGTGAAGACGAAGAAGACCGCGGTTAAGGCCACGCGCGATCTGGCGACGGAATTCCGCAAGGCGCTTAATACCGCTATTCCTTCGGGGATTACCAACGCGTTCAAGAACTTCTTGAAGGCGCTTACCGACAAGGGCGTAAAGGTGTATCTCGTCTCTCGTTGCGATCCGAAGCAGGCGGAAACACTATTCGGCTCGGTGCTGTCGGATTCCGTAACCTTGCTTACGACGGAGCCGTCCGGTTATGACTTCATCGACTGTGTCTCGTGCATGCAGCTTTTGGGCGGTAAATCCCTTACTCGCGGTACGGTTGCGCTTATGGTTGGAACTGGTCCCGCAGTGAAGGCTGCTTTGCAGCTCGGCCTCCGTTCGATTGCGGTGATCCACGATCACGTCGCATATCAGGATTTTACCGGCGCCAATGCGGTTTTGAACGAGCTTTCTGGAAAGACCGCGAAGAAGGTGTTGGAACTTCTGCACGTTGCCTAAAAATGTCCGGTATCGAACGCCTGCATGAAATCATGACCCGTCTGAGAGATCCCCAGACGGGTTGTCCATGGGATAAGGTCCAGACGCTTGAGACCTTGAAGCCATGTGTGTTGGAAGAGACTTACGAACTCTTGGCAGCGATGGATAAGCCTGAGGATCAGGCGAATCATATCGAAGAGCTGGGGGACGTTCTCTTGCAGGTGATGTTCCAAAGCGTGATGGCCGAACAGGAAGGTAAGTTCACCTTTGACGATGTCGCCAATGCGATTGCCGATAAACTCGTCCATCGTCATCCGCATGTCTTTGGCGATGTCAAGGCGGACGATGCAGCGACCGTGCTTAAGAATTGGGAACGTATCAAACAGCAGGAGCATAAAAAAGAGGCTCGTCATTCTGCGTTGGATGGTGTTCCCCCGACCTTGCCTGCTCTCTTGAAAGCGCGGCGCACGATGGAGAAAGCGAAGCGTATTGGTTATGAAGAGACGCTGCCGGAGGTGGAAATCAAGGGTGACCCCGGTGAATTTCTGCTCGCGGTCGTGAAGTCCATTGCCGCAATGGGCGTGGATAGCGAAGCTGCGCTGGAACACGCGGTCGCCGGATATGCGGAGCGCTTCCGTGCGTTTGAGGCGGATAAGAAAGCGCGTGAAAATTGAGCCGATAACTCCCCATGGCATGTGCGCCGGGGTGAATGCCGCGATCCGTAAGGCGCTGGACTTGAAAGATGTTTACTGTCTGCACGAACTCGTGCATAATGAAATCGTCACTGCGGAACTCAAGGACCTCGGGTTTAAATTTACGGACGACATCAATTCCATTCCCGATGGAGAGACCGTCGTTTTTTCGGCGCATGGGGTGAGTCCAAAAATCCGCCAACGCGCCGCTCAAAAGCATCTTAAAATTGTCGATACTACCTGTCCGTTCGTCGCGAAAGCCCATAAGAAAGCGCGGGAAGCTGCGGAGCGCGGGGATGAAGTAATCGTGCTCGGCAATCGGGACCATGTGGAAGTGAAGGGCATCTTGGGGGAATGTGAAGAAGTAAGGAGTAAGGAGCAAGGAGCAGGGAGCAAGGAACATGGTAAGCGGTGTACGGTGGTCGCGCAGACTACGCTTAATGTGGATGAGGTAGAGGCGGAAGTTAAGCGGCTTGAGCGCACCCATAAAATTTCAGAAATCTCCTGGCCTTGCAATGCTACCAAAGAGCGACAGGATGCCGTCCGCGCCTTCAAAGGTGATGCAGTGTTGGTTTTGGGGAGTGCTACGAGTTCCAACACCAAGCGCCTTAAGGAAGTCGCCGAAATGTCCGGTAAGCGGGCATTTCTGGCGGGCGATCTCAAAGAGGTCTCCAAACTCGATTTTAGCGGGGTGAAAGTTCTTGGAGTAACCAGTGGAGCATCCACTCCGGAAAGGTTCTTTATGGAAACAATGCGCTTTTTGCGGCATGTACCTGAGCATGTGGCGATTATCATGGATGGCAACGGACGTTGGGCTACCCAGCGCGGCAAGAAGCGAGGTGAGGGACACATCGCCGGTTCCAAGACGCTCGGCAAGGTGCTTAAGTGGTGTGGAGACAAGGGTATAAAGTATCTTACGGTCTATGCGTTCTCGACGGAGAATTGGAAGCGTCCCAAAGAAGAGGTTGATGGACTCATGAAACTCTTCGTGAAGGTTTTGAAGGCCAAGACGTCCGATTTTATGAAAAACCGCGTACGTTTCCGGATGATTGGTCGGCGCGGCGATTTGCCGGCGGTAGTGCTGAAGGAAATCGAACGGCTGGAGGTGAAAACTGCCGCTTTCGAGCGTCAGCTCTTGGTCGCGATTTCGTATGGTGGACGCGCCGAAATCGTGGATGCGGTAAATGCGGCGATTGAGCGCGGCGAAAAACTTACCGAGGAGACCTTCCGCAATTATCTCTATGCGCCGGATGTGCCCGATCCCGATTTGGTTATTCGTACGAGCGGAGAGGTGCGCACTTCGAACTTTCTCCTATGGGAAACCGCCTACAGCGAATATTATTTCACCGATACGCTTTGGCCGGACTTCTCTGAGGCCGATCTCGATGCGGCCTTGGAAAGTTATGCCTCGCGTCATCGTCGTAAAGGAGGGGTGTAACCATGCCGAATGTAGTCTGTAAGGATGGTGTATGCTATTTAGTGGAAGCAACCAACACCGTCGCATCCGCAGTTGTCGAAACTACGAGCCGCATTGCCCATGGGTATATGAATCCAACGGACTTCCTCAGCTTTTTGAACGGCGTGGAACCTTCGGGAATGTTTTCTGGCATGGGCCTCGGGATGGTGCTCCTCCTTATTCTCGTAGGCGGTCTGGCGATGAATCTTACGCCCTGCGTATTGCCGATGGTGCCGATCAATCTGATGATCATCGGTCGCAGTTTCAAAAGGGGACTCCTCTATGCGCTTGGAATTGCGCTTGCTTACGGTGCGATGGGACTTCTCGCAGCGCTGGGTGGCATGGCGTTCGGGACGATTCAATCGAGCATCTGGTTCAATATTGTGATTGCGCTTATCTTTGTCGCGCTTGGATGCGCTTTGTCGGGGGCGTTCAACATCGATCTATCGCGTTATCGTTTCCGGACCGATGCATTTCTGATGGGCGCCTTATCTGCAGTCTTAGCGGGCGCGTGTGTAGCGCCGATATTGATTTCCGTTTTGCTCTTGACGGCGAAGCTTTATGCCGAGGGAAATTTCTGGGCGCTATTCTTGCCGTTTGTATTGGGCCTCGGTATGGCGCTACCTTGGCCGTTCTTAGGCGCGGGAATGAATGTGTTGCCCAAGCCGGGCAAATGGATGAAGTGGGTCAATCGGCTGTTTGCGCTTTTGGTATTCGCTTTCGCCGCGTATTATGGATATCTTGCGTATCGCGGTTCGGTGGTTGGAGAGGCGACCTCGACTGACCTTACCCCGACTGATTTCGCCGCGGAATTTGCGAAGGCGAAGAAACCGGTGTTGGTTGATTGCTGGGCCAGTTGGTGCAAGAATTGTGCGGCGATGGAACGCACCACGCTCAAGGATCCCGCTGTAATCGAGGCGCTTAAACCTTATACTGTAATCCGTCTCAAGAGTGAAGATCTTTCCGAATTACGCCAGCTCCCCGGTTTTGAAGCGGTAAAAGGCCTCCCGGCGTTTGTCATTTTCGAGAACTAAATCGGCGTAGGTGCTTGACAAACGAGCGCGTTTTTTGATATACTACGCACGTTTTCGTTTTACGGGGATATAGCTCAGTTGGTAGAGCGTCTCAATGGCATTGAGAAGGTCAGGGGTTCGACTCCCCTTATCTCCACCAGAAGAATCGAAGAAAGAAGAGGTAGATAATGGGTACTGGTCGTACACTTCGTAAAGAATCTCACGTCCGTCCGTGCAAGACGCCGGCGGGCAAGGCTCGTAAAAGCAAAGCGCAGCGCGCTCGGCTGGTAAAGCTCGGTGTCGACGCCGACAAGGTCGCGAAGATGGATGCTGATGCTGTCCGCGTGCTGGTGCAGCGTCCTGCGGTCGTGAAGAAGCTCGTCGCCAAGAAGGCGAAGTAATGCTCTTTGTAGGCTGTTCCATTCCGGAACGCTTGGTGAATCCCCTCTTCGAGGTATTCGATGGAGGGGATTTCATATTGTCCTCTTATCGGGATATCGAAGAGGACTTTACCCGCATGCGTATCTACTTGGAACACGCCGAAGAGCTTGAGGACGCGAAAAAATCGCTGTGCGAAGCGATGGAGATTGTCGGCGCTGATACGGACCTCGAAGTCGGCGAGATTGCTGATGAGGATTGGAAGTTCGCTTATCGTCGTCACTTCAAGACGGAACAGGTGAGCGAGCGAATCTGGACCGTACCCGAATGGGAATGGGAAGAAGGGAACAAGGAGCAAGGAGCAGGGAGCAAGGAACAAGTAGTGAGGATTAAGCTTGATCCCGGCATGGCGTTTGGTACTGGTAAGCACGAAACCACCAAAGCCTGCCTCAAGTATATCGACGAACTTACCTCCACATCTTCTCTCTCATCTCTTCTCTCTCCTCTCTCTCTCCTGGACATGGGCTGTGGCTCCGGCATTCTTTCCATCGCCGCTGCCAAGCTCGGTATAAAAGATGTGCGCGGATTTGACGTCGATCAGGAAGCGGTGGATGCTTCCCTTGAAAACGCGGCGAAAAACGATGTTGAGATCGAGTTCTTTAAGTATGGTCTCGGGTCCAAGGTGAAGCGCGATTTGGGGACGGCTAAGATCGTGGTCGCGAATATTTTAGGTCCCTTACTGATTCGCTTTGCAGACGAGATTGTGCCATGTGCCGAGGATAAGCTGATTATCTCGGGAATCTTGACTGAGCTTTATCCGGAAGTAAGGTCCGCCTACGAAGCGCGGGGATTTAAGGAACTTTCGAATATGACGATCGGGGAGTGGACCACGGGACTAATGGAGCGCGTAAAATGACCACGCTTGAGAATATCCGCAATTTCTGTATCATCGCCCATGTTGATCATGGCAAGACTACTCTTTCTGATCGTATCCTTGAGCTTACGCACGCGATTTCGCAGCGCGAACTTAAGGAGCAGACGTTGGATGCGATGGATCTCGAACGGGAGCGCGGCATTACGATTAAGTCCCATCCGGTATCGATGCATTATACAGCGAAGGACGGTAAGACCTATCTCTTCAATCTTCTCGATACCCCTGGACATGTGGACTTCGCCTACGAAGTTTCGCGTTCAATGGGTGCGTGTGAAGGCGCGCTCTTGGTAGTGGATGCCGCGCAGGGGGTGGAGGCGCAGACCGTTGCCAACACCTATTTCGCGCAGGATGCGAAACTTGAGATTGTACCGGTATTGAACAAGGTGGATTTGCCAGGCGCGGATGTAAAAGAAGTAAGCCGTGAAATTGAAGATATTCTCGCAATCCCGATGGACGATCCCTTGTTGGTTTCCGCCAAAACTGGCGTGGGATGTCCCGAAGTATTGGAAGCGATCGTAAATCGTATTCCGCCTCCGCAGACGCGGGGCACCGATGCGCCGCTTAGAGCGCTTGTTTTCGATTCGGTGTTTGATGAATTCCGTGGTGTGATTACGTATGTTCGGGTAATGGACGGGGCGCTTTCGGCGGGAACGAACGTAAAGTTCATGGGGAGCGGAGTTTCGACGACGGTGCATGAAGTTGGTATTTTCTCCCCGACCAAGAAGCCAGTTTCATTCCTCTCGGCGGGAGAAGTGGGCTATATCGTGGGTACGGTTAAAGATCCGAGTGAGATTAAGATCGGCGATACCGTGACTACTGCAAAGTTGGGTGCCGAAGACGCGCTCCCCGGCTTTCAGGATATTCGTCCGACCGTATTCTGCGGAATCTATCCGATGAGTACGGATGAGTTTAACAAGGTTTCGGCGGGACTTGAAAAACTGCATCTTAACGACGCCGCCTTTACTTTCCACCATGAAAGTTCGCTCGCGCTCGGTTTCGGTTTTCGCTGCGGATTTCTCGGGCTTTTGCACATGGAAATCGTCCAGGAGCGTTTGCGCCGCGAATTTGGACTCGATATCATTTCCACTTCCCCGGGCGTAGTTTACAAGCTTAAACTTAAAAATGGGGAAGAAAAGGACCTTGATAATCCGCTCCAGATGCCCGATCCTTCGGCACTGGAGACGATTTCCGAACCAGTCTTAAAAGCGCGCATCATTACGCCGTCCGAATCGATTGGGGACGTTATGCGCATCGTTATGGATCGTCGGGGACTCGTCGAAGGCACGGAAACGATTGATGCGAAGCGAGTAATGCTCCATTGCAAATTGCCGCTGAATGAGATTTTGATTGATTTTCATGATACCTTGAAGAGCGTGAGCCACGGTTATGCGTCAATGGACTACGAACCGGATGGCTATCAGGTTTCGGACATCGTGAAGATGGATATTCTCCTTAATGGGGAAACCGTGGACGCGTTCGCAACGATGGTCCATCGGGATAAGGCGCGGGCGCGGGGTTTGCAGATGTGTAAGGCGCTTGCGGAGTCCATCCCCCCGCACCAATTCAAGATTCCGGTGCAGGCTGCCCTTGGTAAGGAAATCATCGCCCGTGAAGATATCCGTCCGTTCCGTAAGGACGTTCTCGCCAAACTCTACGGCGGCGATGTTACCCGTAAGATGAAGGTTTTGGAAAAGCAGAAGCGCGGCAAAGCGCGGATGAAGGAGTTCGGACACGTCAACGTTCCGCAATCCGCCTTCATCGCCGTCCTCAAAGGCACGATTAAAGATAAGTAATCGCGATTCGCATCCTGAAGTAGTTGCGGAAATTTAACATAAATATTTCCGCACAGGCAATTGAAAATATGATATAATACGCAATAGAAAGATTTTAAGATATGCCAACAATAGCTCGATTTTATGGTATTTCAATGTGGAGGACGCAACGAATTGTGCGGCTTCCTCCTTTAGAATAATGTTACCGCGGATAAGTAAAGTGGAGCCTCGGGATGGGTATAAACTTTTCGTCAGTTTTGACGAAGGGCGGGATGTGATTTATGATGTTGGTGATGATATTCGGCAGATAAACGACTTTCAGGCCTTGCAATCCGTGCCCAACCTTTTCAATAACGTTAAACTTGATCAAAGTCGCACGATCATTTATTGGAATGATTATATTGATTTGCCGAGCGACACAATCTACGAATATGGAACCTGCGTGTAAAGTATGGATATGAAATTTCAGCCGTAAGGTGGCAAGGCCCAATGGCTATATCGCGAATGCGATGGTAAAGAGAAAGGAGGTGTTGACATGAAGAAAATCGCAAGAAAGAACAGTGGAACTTTTTTAAAGCGTCAAAATGACACCGTGAGCAGTGATTTGGAGGCCATCAATTGTGACATTCAAATTCAACGCAGAATCACCTCCGCTCGTGGAGTTACGGTTATGCTTGATCGTGATTTGGCTGAGCTATATGGTGTTGAAACGAGAGTATTGAATCAGGCCGTAAAGCGTAATTTAGATAGATTTCCTGCGTCTTTCATGTTTCGACTGACTAAAGATGAGTATGAAAACTTGAAATCACAAAATGTGATGTCAAGTTATGGTGGAGATAGGCAATTGCCTTATGCATTTACTGAGCAAGGAGTTGAAAAACCCCACAAAACTACTGGAAACTCTGGGGACAAAACTCTGGAAACTCTGGGGACAGAAACTCTGGAAACTCTGGGGAGAGACCCCAAGTTGCCTGCTGGCCTCTCGTTTGGGTTGTTGGGTGTAGTACACCTT
>R14__coassemble_212_pt1 | contig 47283 bp, 37 predicted proteins | sample R14__metabat2_high_PE_051 | metagenome-assembled genome bin R14 | reverse complement strand
ACTTCATCCCCTACCCACACGCCAAGATTTCTCGCCGCCGTTGAGCCGAGAATGATCGAATCGCCTTCCAGATCGTAAACGCCGGCTCGGGGAGGTCCCACCCGATATGCCTTGGCGAATTTCGCATCATCCACCCCGATAATGACCGGCGCTAATACCCGGCCTTTATGGGACAAAAGTACGCGCGTATCAATTTCCGGCGTAACGCAGGTAACTCCGGGCAAAGAGTCAATCATCGCGGAGTAATATTCCTCGTGGCAAATCACCGTCCCCTTTGCCGACGTAAGCGAAATGTGCGGTTTAAAATCGAGAATCTTCTCCTCCCAGATATCGCCGAAGCCGGTCATTACACTACGGACGATTATCACCACCGCCACCCCCAGCATCACCCCGATCACCGAAACCGCTGTAATTACCGACACCACCGATCGCCGGGGCTTTAGATATTTAAGCGCCAAGAACGATGCAAAACCGCGCTTCATTTTTTCATCTCCTCGAAGCGACGATGGACCCACCCACCACGAGTCGCTTTGGTAGTTCCGGAGTATTCCTTCCACTTCTTCAGTTGCGCGAAAGCGTCATTGCGCTTCACCTCGCAGCCGATGCCGTAATAATAGCATACCGCGAGCAAGAATGCCGCGTTGGCGTCCTTGTTGGACGAAGCAAACTTAAGAAAGTCCACAATCTTCTTCTCGGCAACGTTACCGGACTTTACCGGCACCGCCTCGCAGAATGCCGATGCTGCCAATTCCACGCAAGCTTTATCATTCCCAGCGGACCCAGCTTTGGTCCATGCCTTCAAAGCGTCGGAAAATTTCGGCGGTGTTCGGGTAATGTACTTACCCTCGGGCGGGAAGGTTTTGGGTCCGCGTTTATCCCCGTTCTTAAGTACACTCCCGAAAGCGCTCGATTTCCCGCCGCCTCCGGACGCCATCTTTTCGAACTTAGGATTCACATATTCGAGTGGACCGATCTTACCCCGAATACACCGAAGAATCGCCCGCCGTTTATCCTTACGGTCGGTGATGTAATTGAGGTATTCATCGTCAATCGTATCGCACTTTGCAACGAGCGCTTCGGCAACGCTTCCACCGGCGAGTTTCAGTCCCTCGGTATAACCAACCTCGACGGACGATGTCGCCGTCGAGGCCGCAAACAAAAGAATTAACGTCAGCACTGGACTTACAAAGTAAAGATACTCACGCTAAAAAGTCCGTTCTGATAGCAAGTATCCAGCACGTCCACCAGCGCCTTATGCGGAGAATTCTCGGTACACTTGACGATAATCGGCGTCTTCTTCGAAGTCTTCGCGATTTCATGCAGGTTGCTGAATAGCTCCCCACGTTCAACCGGCTTAGAATTGTAAAGAATCGTGCCATTAGGATCGGATCCCCGAGCCTGAATCTGAATCGTGCAGGTCACTTCATCGCTCTGACTGGGGGCCCCAGTAGCCGGCGCGGGACGATTCACATTGAGCTTGGAGAAGATATCCTCCTGCTTAATCGTCACCACGAAGAAGATGATGAGCTCGAACACGACGTCAATCATCGGCGTCATATCGAGCGCGGGATTTTCCTGAGGTTTTCTCGCCATATCACCTCCGCTTTAAATTGTGTAGTCGCGGACGACCCGGATGGCCGGGCTTGGAAGTTTTATCCTCCTGCACCGCCATGAACGAAATCTTCCAGATTCCGGCCGCAGTCACCGCATCCATAACCCGCGCCACCGCTCCATGAGGAGTCATGAAGTCGGCACGGATCATCACCGGGAATTCGCCGATCTTTTTGAAACGATCGCCGACTCGCTTGGTGATTTCCGCCGCCGTCAAATCACGATCGCCCATCGATACGCGGATCTGACCCTTTTTAGGTCCATCCTTGTAATAACCGATGTCGATCTGCATGTGAGTAGGCGGTAATTCTTCCGGCGTAAGGACGATTCCGTGGCGACCGTCCTCAAGCTCGATGGATTCATCTTTCTTCTGCGCTTCAGTAAGCGTAACTACGAAGAAGATGATGAGCTCGAAGACGACGTCGATCATCGGCGTCATATCCAGGGCCGGATTCTCTTGGGATTTTCTCGCCATGACGAGTTAAATCAAGCTGGGACTTCTTCCATCGGGACTTCCTCGACCGCGCCTTCAGCGCCAGGGTCGACGGCAACGTTCCTGAGTCCATTCAAAAGTTCCATCGTAACCGCGGTCATCTTGAGAATGAGGCGGTTCGCCTTGTTACGGAGCACGTAGAACATGGTGATGGACGGAATCGATACGATAAGGCCGCCAGCCGTGGTCCAAAGCGCCTGACCAATCGAGTTCGCGAGCGCTGCCGCATCTCCCGCGCCACCGGAAGCGAGCGCCTGGAAGGTCAAAATCATGCCTTGCACGGTTCCAAGCAGTCCGAGCGACGGACCCAAGTTACCGCAGACCGAAATCCAGTTAAGCCGCTGCTGAATCTTTTCCTGTTCAAGATCCGACGCCGCATTGACTGCTTCCTGAATGGCTTCGAAGCCTTCTTCAATATGCTGGAACGCCGCCATCACGATGGACGAAAGCGCCGACGGATTCTTCTCGCAGGTCTCCATCGCCTTCACCACGTCCCCTTCGGACATCGCCGTTTGGACGTCGTTAAGGAGCTTATTGGGCATCAACTTCTCAGGCTTGATCAACACCGAGCAATCCGCCGCGAAATAAATAGCGAAGCCGAAGTCGCCGAAAAGCGCGAACCACAACAGCATGCCGACGATACCGGAACCGAAAACGATTTCATAAAAGCCGCCGCCGGAGGAGGACGAAGCCGCCGCCGATTCTTCGACTTTATTGCCGTTAGCATCGGTGATTTCACCGAACGAAGTAAGCGCCGCTACCGGAGCGAGCGTAGTACCGGCGATGATCGCCGCCGCCATCAATGATTTTTTGAACTTATGCATTTTCAGGTTTCCTTAATGATTATTTCGAAATTTCCTTGGCCTTGGCGCGAAGATCTTCCGCCCGGCTGGCCATGCCGATCTTATCAAAGCACGACGCCGCCTTGACCATCGCTTCCGCCCGCGCTTCCACGCACTCGGGATCGGTATACATCAACACTACGCGCAGAAAACCATCCGTCAACGCCTTACGGCAGTTCTCCGGTTTATCTCCGCCTTGCGCAAGAATGATATCACCGCGCATCGAAAGCGCATAGGCGCTCGAAGCACGATCTCCCGTTCCAACCGCCCGCTTGAGCAGCTTCTCGAGTTGCTCCTGCTTGCCCTGCTTGAGCATGATCGCCCAATAAGCCGGCGCAAACGCCCCCGAAAAGGCAGCGTCTTTATCATCCGCGAGAATACCATCCGCGATCTTCGAGGCTTCCGCCGTCTTACCGGACTTAAGATAATACTCGATCAAGGTGCGTGCCGCCACTTTATCCCAAACGAGCATCTTATAGTCCGCAACCGTCTTGGTCAAGAGCGGCAATGCTGACGCCGCCTGACCGCTCTTCGCCGCCGCCAGCGCCTTGTCGAGTCCCGCGGGCTTCGGGATGTCCAAACCCATAACGTCCGCCAACGGATATTCCGCGCTGACTTCGGTCTTGCCCTGCTTGAAGGAAATCACATACTGCTTGGCACGGCTCTGCCATTTGATATCACCAGTTTTCGCCTCGCCCGAATAGGGCCGAAGCGTACCATTGATCGCTACCGCCGGTAACGCACTCATCACCAGCAAGGCCGCCGCTATCATTTTGGAATTCATTTACTTTCAACCTCCTCTTGCACCTCGTTCTTGACTTCAGTTTTAATATCGGCCTTGGCGCGGTTCATGCAGTTGCCGACCTCGGTCGCCGCCTTACCGGCGGGGAAAAATTTAAGGTATGCTCCTCCGAACTTCATCACCCGTTCCGACTGCTCGGCACCCATCTCGGTAAAGAGCGGCACTACCGTCGCCAACGCCCGTTCGAGATTCGCCTTCGCGCCATCATTGAGCGCATTGAACGCTTCTTCATCCGCCGGCAAACGGCTCTGGAGGAAGAACTGCAACATCGCCGCCGCTTTCGCCCGCGTATCCGCAGCCTGTTCCTTAAGCCCCATCGCCTCTTCAGCGCGCATACGACTAATTACCACATCCGCACTCATCAAGTCGATTTGGTCCTGTTCCTCCAGCGGCTTCTTCGCCCAATAAGCACGCAGTTTCTTAAGCGCACCCACCGCAGCGCCGAAATCTTTACCGCGTTGTACATCGTCCTTTTCAGTGCGGCCCTGTTCACTCGCGACTTCCACCATCAAGAGCTGGGCATCGGCAGCGATGGACATCTTCGCCATCTTCTCATCCGCCAAGAATAGATCGATCGCTTCACGCGCTTCCACGAACTGTTTCTGCTTGTAAAGACTCTTCGCCTCGCCGATGCGCGCTTTCGCCACCACCGTCACTTCATTCGTGCCCGCGAGGCGGATTGCCTTCTCGAACGCCTGATTGGAAAGTTCCCAGCTCTTCGCATCGATCAACGTTTCGCCGGCCTGCAAGAATTGACGAGCCGTATAAGCGCCATCCGTACGAAGCATCTCCGCATAGATCTGCGCCGCTTCACGGTCCTTACCCATTTCAACCAAGCTCTTCGCGAGCGCCGGCTTCGCATTCTTCGCTTCTTCGGAATCCGGATAAGCCGCCGTCAAACGATCCAGCGCCGCTTTACTCTTTTCCGCATCGCCCATGATCGTATAGAGCATCGACAGCTTCACATACGCGGGCTTCGCATATTTACCATCGGGATATTCCTTAAGATACGCCTCCATCGCTTCCGCGGCCTTCTGACGGAACGCCTCCACCTTCGCTTCGGGACGTTTAAGCCGCATCCAGCTTTCACCCACGAGGAACATCGCCGCATCCCGATAACCCGTATACTGCGCCTTTTCTTCCGCACTCGTATTCGGATCGGCAATCAACTTCGCCGTCTCGGTAGAAAAGCCGATGAACTGCTGAATGGACTTGATAATCTGCTTGCTGCCCTCGGTTTCATTTTCCGTCAACAGCTCAAAACCGCGCTTCTGCAATTTCTGCGCGAGATTGATCTGCGCCGCGAGCCGATTCGCCGCTTTCGGTTCCGCCTTCACATACTCTTTAAGATAATCCAGACTCTTCGCCGCATCCCCGAGTTTATCGTAGCAGACCGACATCTGCATCAACGCTCCCGCATAATACTGGGAATTCGTATAATTCTCGGTCAAGAGCAGATAATCATCGATCGCTTCCTGCCAATTGCCGGCTTTCTGTTCGCTGTCAGCCAACGCCACCGCCACTCCTGGCGCATTCGGATGGATCACGAAATTCTTGGCGAATAACTTACGCAGTTCCTTCTCGCGCTCGACATTGCCGCGTTCTTTCTCCTTACCGGCAAGACGGTTCACCGCATCGCCCGCCATAATCACCAACTTGCGCTCGCTTTTCGCCGCGAAACGTTCCGCCAAATAACCCTCGATCGAATCGGCATCCAGCCGCCAATCGGCCTTCTTCGCTTCGTCCTTCGAGCCGAGAATCAAATCGAGATAAGCTGTAATCACCGCTTCAATTGCACTAATCGATTCTTCCAACTCCGGATACTGACCAAGCGTCTCCAAGTAGCTGGCGATACCGCCTTCGCGGTCGCCCTCGTCAATCCTGTCCCGAGCTTCACGCCACTGCGTCGCCCGGACCTGCGCCAGCATCTCCGGCGTCACCTTCTTGGCGATCTTGGCGCCGTATTTCTCAATCGCGAAATTCTCGATTTCATCCGCGAGCTTACCTGCCGCCGCCGCCCAAGTGCTCTCCGGATATTTCAAAAATACATTGAGCGCATGATTGTAAGCGCCCTGTCCATTGCGCTTGCCGCTCGCCAGCTTCGCGCCAAACATGAACGCCTTGACCGCTTCGTCATCACGCTTCTTGCCCTTCTCCGGCGGCTTCTCATAAGTATCTTTCGCTTCTTTCCAGAGCATCTCCGCCATCAAGAAACGGCACTGCGGCAACGGGGACATCTTACGGATGCCTTGCCGTCCATCCGGATCGGCAGCGACGATGTTTTCATGCAACTGCGCCAGCGTCGGCATATATTCCTCAATCAATTCCTGCGCTTCGCTAACATTGCCGCGCATTACCGAAGAGTGAGCCTTCATCGCGAGCGCCCGGCAGAAATAAAGCGCCTGATCGGTATGATCGAGCGGATAGTCGGTAAGCTTGTCGGCCTTCAGCAAATAGTCATTGCGGGTCTTCAGATTCTTCTCCGCCGTCGCCAGTCGAATATACTGCTCGCAGGCATCGCAGCTGATCATGCAGCGATGGGCCTCGGTAAGCGCCTTACCGCGTTTAAGCAGTTCCTCATAGGTCTTGGCCGCCCCGAGATAGTTGCCATCCATAATCTGGATCTGCCCCCACTCATAGCTCGCATTCAGATAAAACGGCATCAATTCCTTCGGGGGATTGGGGAAGGTCTTGAAGAACTCCTCATAAATCTTCGTGCATTCATCCTTCTTCTTACGCGAAAAGAGGAAGTTCGCCAGTTTAAGCCTCGCCGCCCAGTACTTGGCGCTCTTGCGATCGGGGAGGGACGCAATAAGCTTCTCCGCCTCGTCGAACTTGCCAAGCGTCAATAAGCGCTCGACATCAATCGCGAAGAACTGCACTTCGCTCTCCGGCCATTTTGCCACTGTTGCCTTAATCACCGGCTCGGCGAAATCCGGATATCCGCTATCCACCAAAGCGGTGACATAAGCGATCTCGAATTCCAATTCGACATTGCGTTCAGGCTCGGCTGATTCCTCAGTCGCTGCGGCGTCAGTCTCCGCAGGAGCAGGATCTTCGGCCATAACCGGCGCAACCAATCCCACCGCCAAAAGACAGCTTAAGAGTTCCTTTAATGTCATGATGAGGTAATTATACTACATTTCATGGATGAATTGCAAGTGAAAAGTTGATTTTTCTTAATTGACTCGTCCCGTATAAGCATCGATTTCGGAGTTGTCAATTACATGTTTAAAGAACTTCGCCGGCGCTTGTTCACGGGCGGACTTGTTCCAAGGACGATACTTACCGCCGCCGCAAAGCTGCGTCACCCACATTTTCAGCTCTTTCCGGTGCCAATTGACTTCGCAATTGGTATCCCAAGCTCCGCCGTGACCGAACCAGCCATCCTCATCATCCTTAATCGGTGCCTTGAGTCCCAGCGAATATCCACCGAGTTTTTCGGGACGCGTCGAGACCGCGAGGAGGGACTTCACCGTCTCTTCTTTAAGGATTCTCGCGCCATTATCCCCCACTCCGAGGTTCATCAGCATCTTATAGAACTTAAGCTGGTCTCGCGCCGTCGTCCACAGTCCCGCGCCCGCCGAAGCAAATACGCGCGTACGATCGTTATAGGGACGTTGCTCCTGCTTATCCTGAAGTTTCCACTTCGCCGGCTGATGATCACGCGTCTCATACATTTCAACTTGATGCGTAAGTTGCTCATCGGTCGGCCAGAACCAGGTCTCATGCATTTCGAGAGGATCAAGTACCGTCTCCTTAAGATAATCCTCCCAATACTTGCCGGTCACGACTTCCACCACCGCCGCCCCAATGTCGATGCCGGTATTGGAATATTGCACGCTTGTCCCCGGTTCAAAAAGAAGCGGCGAAGCTGCCGCACAAACCGCGGTCTGACGAATCGGCGCGCCTCCACTCCAACCTCCTCCCTTAACCGGCTGTTTCACGCTGGTCTCGAACGGAAACCCCCCAGTATGATTGAGGCACATACGAATCGTAAGCGTATTCTTCGCCTTGATGAGCGTGCGCGTATCATTAGTTTCCACTCCCTTTACCCAAAGCGTCTTGAACTCCGGTAGATACTTCGAAACTGGATCATCCAGCGAGATCTTGCCTTCTTCCACCAACTTGGCGATCGTCACCCCGCAAAAGCCCTTCGTCTGCGAGCACTGCATATAGACATCGTCAAGCGTTATCGGACGTTTCGCAGCAACATCCGCATAACCGATACAGCAAGTCTCCTGAATACCGTCCTTATAAAGGATGGATATCGCTCCCGGCAATTCTCCACTTTCCACATACGGCTTTAAGGCATCGTACGCATAAGTCGTACCCGACTCTTTCGGCGCATTACCAGTACAGCAACCAGCCGTGAATAACGCGGCCAACAAGCCTAATGTATTGATACTTTTCATTATCAGTGTTTCCTTTCAATCGGAGTTTTGACGATAGAACCATCTGCACACTTGCAAACCCATTCATCCTTTTCAGCCTTGATGGACACGATTGGCGCCTTCGCCGGCACCTTGCGCATTCCCCACTGCAGCCCCCCGTTATCGGTGGTCATCAATACCCCGAGATTTTCCGGCGTAAGCGAAGAAGCAACGATGTGCCGTCCGGACTGCGCAATCGCTTTCACCGGTCCCCACCAATCCGCCACCATCGGTTGCGGAGCCGAGCAGAACCGATGCGATTCATTATACTGCAAGCCGATGGAACTTGCGACTACGAAACGATCTTCCGGCATCGCGACGAAATCATAAAACACGCAATCTGTACGCTTTTCGATATCACGACGCTTGCCATCCGTAAGCTTGTAGAGAATCGAAACGCCATCCTTATTCTCAATGCCGTAAGTGATATGCTCATCGAATTTACGTTCGAAGCTCTCCGCCTTGAGCTTGCCCTTGAACTGTTTAAGCGGCGGCAGCTCTACTGCAAAATTCTCCACGCTCATTTCCGAAACGCTGGTCGCATAATAATCTTTCGTGCGCTTGCCCGCATTCGCCATTACATACACCCCAACATCCACTTCTTTGGAGAGATTTGGATGATGTTGCGCGGCCCCGAGAATCCAGTTCTTGCCGTCCTCACTGGTCCACGCGTAGCAGATATCGCCTTTACGGGAAATTCGTAGCCAATCGCCCTTCTTAAGTTGTGCATGGCTCATACGCGTCGAACCGAGATCGGAAAAATCAGCTGCGGTTCTTACTTCATCAAACCACGGACGACGAAACACGTACCAGCTCGCCGGCCAATGCCAGGAACGTCCCCGATTCACCGGAAACGCCCCCACGCCCGTCCACGTGAGATACTCGAAGTTCTCGCCGTTCAGCGAACGCTCCCCAAGCTTGATGGTCGCCGTGAAATCACCGGTTATGCGTTTAGCAATAAGGTGCATACCTTGACCGGAAAACTTAAGTCCATTCTTACCTACCGCCTTAACGCCAAAATTGACGGCGTCAGAACCGAGGTTGTGATAGGTCCATCCTTTCGGCACTGAAATTTCCTCGCCCTTGAGCATTTTAACTTCCGTTACCGCGAAGGTGTCGTCCTTATAGAATTCGATTCTTTCGTATTCCGCGCCTTGAGTCGGCGGGACGGAAATCTTCTCGTCGTAGTTAAGTCCATTAACCAGCGTTTTTACCTTGAGCGGACTTTTCACCGCGGCGGACGGCTTAGCGGTGTAGAAATCTCCCTTGCCGAGTTTACGCGGCGCCATACCGGGACCTTCCATCACGATCTCCCGAATCATCCCGCCCTTGGTGTCACCTTCCCGACAGAATTCAAACTCGAGAAAATGCATCCCTTCGGCAAACTCCGCCGCCCGACTGTAGACCGTCGAGCCATGCATATACATGCGATCGATGAATTGCCTTCCATCGATACTAAGCTTAAAGCCACCATCTGCCCGGACGCGGAAAATATAGACGCCGTTTTTAGGGACCTCAATGTATCCCTGCGCGACTCCATTATCCCCGAGTTCCAATAATCGAATGGCATCAATCGTCGGTACCGTTCCGGACTTCTTTTTATTGAAAGTCACCTTAAGTCCGGACGCTAAAAGCCGCTTCTCGGTATCCGCTGGCGGGAATACTTCATCGGATGTCTTATGCCACTTAACCGGCGACTTTACGCCGAACAGGTTTTCCGCTACGAGTTTATCGCCTTTACGTCCCCTCGGAAATCTCACTACCCCAGTAGCATCACAATTGGCGACCACCCGCTTCTGCTCCCCGTAGATAAATGCAAAGACTGGCGTCTTCTTAAAATCATTCGTCCAGCAGATCGTAACGCCCTCATCATCCGCAAACGCCTCTACGGACTTAAGCTGCCATTTTTCCTGAAGATATTCCGGCGCTTTCGGTTGCGCTGCGGAAATCGAGCGGTCTTTGGATTCTTTACCCGTCGTAAGGACGGCGTCCTTCATCTTCTCTCCCCACGGCAGATTCTTCTCCCCGCCCGCATATTGAATCGCGGCGTATTCTTCGCGCTCATCGGTGAACTTTTTCATCACGATCGACGATTCCGTAGTCGCGGTAATAGTATCCGTCGCCTTCCATTCCCCGGTCGTAGCGCTACGAGCATAACCCTTGCGCCGTTCCAAAGTGCGCGGCATATTAGGATTGCCGACCGTCTCGATAAAGCCTGAATTGCCCGCGAGTCCCGTCGCCGGCTGATCAAATTTCGCAATCGCAATCGCCGTCCATTCGCCGGTCGACAAATCGCGCATCCACCGGCCCATAAAACCCTTACCGGTATTAGGATCGGTCCAGACCCGCGTCACAAAAGTATTCCACGTATTCTCCTGCGGTGAGCGCGTTCTTAAATTCGCAAGCGAACTCGCGCACCCTTCGCCGCCGCCAGAATTGGAAGCGAGCATATCTTCACAAGTATCGGAAAAAACTGGCGGTAAACCGGTGCTATTACCCGCCCAGAAACTCCACACCCACTCCGGATGATAAGTTACGGAATAGGCCTTATCCGTACACGGCAAATCTCCGTTCGGACGACAGTAAGTAGCATAGCCCGCATAAAAACTGATCTTTCCGCCGGGAAGAATGGAACTATTCCAGTTGGCGAAATAGGTGTTGCCCGGCCAATAGGGCCACCGAAGATCCATCATCACGATGTCGGAATTCTCCGGCACTCCTTCACCGTACCAAACGGCGTGGCTTAAGTACGGCACCGAAATCGATGCCGTACTCAAAGCCGCCAGCACTAACGCCTTAACGCGCAAGCCAACCACCATCGCACGCATAGGTGTAACCCGTCATGTAATCCGACGCGGGAGCTGCAAGGAACACGCAAATGCCCTTGAGATCGTCCGGAGTGCCCCAACGTCCCGCCGGGATGCGGTCCAGAATCGCTTTGTTGCGCTTCTTATCCGCACGAATCGGCGCCGTATTGGCAGTCGCGATATAACCGGGGGCGATCGCATTCACGCAGATGCCATCCTTCGAAAGTTCATTCGCCATGAGCATCGTGAGGGACTTAATACCGCCCTTCGAAGCCGCATAACCAGGCACGAGAATTCCACCCTGGAACGAGAGCATCGAAGCGATGTTGATGATCTTGCCGCCCTTGCCCTGCTTCTGCATCTGACGCACCGCCGCCTGCGAGAGGAAGAACGGAGTCGAGAGATTGATGGAGATTACATCGTTCCAATTCTTGGCGGAGTGTTCCGTGAACGGCTCCCGACGGATAATGCCCGCGTTGTTGACGAGGATGTCCACCCGCTTGAGCGCCTTCACCACCTTGGCAATCACTTTCGGGGCTTCCTTCTCGCCCTTGGAGAGGTCCGCCTTGATGCCGATCGCCTTGCGACCGAGCTTCTGAATCGCGGCGATGGTTTCATCCATGTCGATCACATCGACGACTGCGATATCCGCACCCGCTTCCGCAAGGCCAAGCGCATACGCCTGACCGATTCCACGGCCGGCTCCGGTGACGATGGCAACCTTGCCATCCAGTTTGAATTGATCGAGAATCATTTTATAGTTTCCTTTCTTTAATTATTTACGGTTAAAAACTTACTTCATCTCCAGCACGCCGACTTTATCCATATCGCCATAGTTGAGATTCTCTCCGCCCATGCCCCAGATGAACATGTAATTCGAAGTTCCCGCCGCGGAATGAACGCTCCACTCCGGCGCAGTAATCGCCTGCTCATCATGAAGCCATACGAGACGCTGCTCTTGGGGACGTCCCATCTGGTGGCAGATCGCCTGTCCCTCCGGTACGTTGAAATAGAAATACGCTTCCATGCGCCGATTATGTACATGCTGCGGCATCGTATTCCAAACGCTTCCCGGCTTAAGTTCGGTGAGTCCCATCTGAAGCTGATTGCAGCCTCCGCCCTGAACCTTGATCAACACCGGCGAGACGATGAGCTGATTGATCACGCGGTCGTTGGATTCTTCCATCTTGCCCGCCTTGATGTAATTGCCGATAGTATAGCCCGCCTTCTTGCAGTTCTGGTCGCAGGTAATCCGCTGGGTCACGAACTCCTTATGTGCCGGCGTGGAATTGATGTAGAACTTCGCCGGCTTATCGCTGTCGTTGGAGCGGAAGCGGATATCCTTCTTGCCCATGCCGACATAGAGCGCTTCTTTGAAATCAAGCGCATATTCTTCACCATCTACCGTAACTACTCCGGCTCCGCCTACGTTGATTACTCCGAGTTCGCGGCGCTCCAAGAAGTAATCCGCCTTAAGCTCCACGAAGGTATCGAGGGTGAGCTCTTCCTTAACCGGCATCACTCCGCCGTAGATAAGGCGGTCGTACATCGTGTAAGTGACGTTGATTTCATCCGGCACCATCACTTTTTCCATTACAAAGTGATCGCGCAGTTTCTGAGTATCGTAATTCTTGACGTCATCCGGATGGCAAGCCGTCTGGACAGTATAATTTACGGTGGTCGCCAGTAATAATTCGAGTAGCATAATTAGTTAGTCTTATTTATTAGGTTTTGGAGTTAAATTACTTTCAAAGCCGGCGATGTAGCTAAAGGACGGCGTCTTAAAGGCCAAGATCTCGCTGCCGAGATGGTCCTTCAGCTTTTCGACCTTGCCTTCCTCACCGGGGAGTGTCCTCACGAACGGCTTCGCACTACACTTCGGGTCCGGGAAAAGTCCCGGCCCTACCTTCCAGCCCTTCGCCATCCGTTTGGGACGCTCAAACGATACATCGTTACGGAAGAAATTATCGCCCGCTTTCATGGTAATATGATACTTCATCTTCCCCATCGCTGAGAACGAGGGATATACGAGCTCAAACTCGAGATAATCATCACCTTCATGGATGACCGTCGCCTTTTCCCAATTAGGATAGGTCTTCCATTCCCCATCCGCCCAAAGCGCAACCGCCCCGCATCCTCTCGACGCCCCAATCGTATAATCATCGAACGCGAGCGGATTCTTATTTAAGTGCCAATTGCCGAACTCTTTGCGATTATGTCTTAAAAGATGCACAACCGCATTAGTCGAGACCTTCTTGACGAAGAGATCGATTCCGCTCCAACAATGTGCGTCTTTAGGCCCATACGCCCGAAATCCGACGAGATCGTTTTCCCAATAGAAATCCATCTCCCGCTCGGGCGCAGTCCCGCAGATGCAAGTCGCCGCTACTAACAAGGTGCCGATCATTTTATTTGGTCCTCCGAATACGGACGAAATTAACCGCACACATCACCACCGCCAACGCGCCCGCACCAATCGCCCCGATCCACTTGAACGATACCGTCAAATGATAGATGAGCCAGCACCAAAGCGCACTCGCGAAATCGAGCGCCGCCCCGCCTTCAAAACCTTCCGGCACCGCAATCCCTTCGCAATTCGCCGCCTTGATTGCTTCCGAAAACGCCGGGGTCAAATTAGTCACGAAGAAAAGTCCCGCGATCAATGCTACCAAACCGATGATGAAGGTCTTAAGCACATTTCCCTTGGTGATCGGCAGTACACACGGGAAGAGATAGAACATCCCCGCCAACGATGCAAGCGGCAGGAACTTATTCCCCGGCAGGAACACCGAGAGGAACAAGATTACCGGAATTAAGAGAATGGAAACTACCAGCGTCGTCGGGTGGCCAATCACCAACGCTGGACTCATCCCGATGGAAAGTCCCTTAAGTCCCGAGAACTTCGCCTCCACCATACTCCGCGTCGCCTCGCAAATCGGCTTAAGTCCCTCGATGAAGAGCGCGGTAATCCGCGGAATAAGTTCCATCACTGCGCCTACCGTAACGCCCAGTTTCAAAATCGCCGGAATGGAATCTACGACTGCCTTCCAAGTATCGCACCGTAAGCACCCGATACCGCAACCGATGATTACGCCGAGAAAGAGCGGTTCCCCGAGAAGACCGAACTTGCGCTTCATGCCTTCCGCATCGATATTGAGTTTATCAAAGCCCGGTATCTTATCGAGGAGCCACCCGATCACCACCGCGAACGGCGTAAAGCTCTGACAGAACGGCTGGGGAATGGAGATACCTTCCATATCCTTATAATAGCCCTGGAAACCCTTCGCTGTGAAGTCCGCCATGCAAAGCGTAATCACATAAAGTACGATGGACGCATAAAACGCCCACGCGAGCGAACCGGTAGTAAAGAATACGATCGCCCCGAGAAACGCAAAATGCCAATAGTTCCAAAGGTCGATATTGACCGTACGCGTTACTCCCAAAACTAACATCACCACATTCACCCCGAGACACACCGGAATAATGAACGCCCCAACTGCACAGGAATACGCTACTGCTGCCGCTGCCGGCCAACCGAGATCAAAGAACGGCAGATTAAGCTCATAAAGTTCAGTCATTCCTTTAAGCGCGGGACCGAGATTACTCGTCAAAAGTGCCGTCACTACTCCGAGACCGACGAACCCGACACCTACCTTGAGGCCGGACTTAAGCGCCATCGAAAACTTAATCTTAATTATACACCCGAGGACCGTGAAGATGACGGGCATCATCACTGCCGCCCCGAGACCGATTACATACGCAAACGCTTCTTTCATTTAACTCGTCTTTTTACTTGGTGATTATTACTTGCCAGAACACCTGGCCAACTTCATTTTCCTTACTGAAAGTATTGTCCTTCAAGGTAACGGGTCCATTTCGATAGGGCCTTACCCAATCGACGGCTTCCCACTCTTCCGGCTCCTTAAGATCCGTACCTCTTACCAACGCATAGGTATAGCCGCAAATCGCATCCTTGATCGTAAACTGCGACTCGCCGTCCTGGGTATAGTCAAAGAGGTCAATGCGCGCTTCAGGCTCGTATTCCTCAAACGCTTCCGCTACCTTACGGGCGTGCTCAACATTTTCCAGATACTCCATCGTCCTGGCGACCGCCGTGATGTTCGTTGGACTCACCGGATCGATCGTAACGGACGTTTTTACCGGCTCCGCAGTCAACTGATAGGCATCTTCCTCGAAGGTATCATAGCCTCTCCAATAGATGCGCTTCGACTCGAGATCGGAAGTCTCCACCTCCATCGTTACCGCGCTTCCACGTTCCGCCCAACCTTCATCCCAAGTGCCGGTCTTGCGGGTGCAATCCACGGTCGAGAAATTGACCCAATAGGCGAAGGTCTTAATTTCCCACTCGAGACGATACTGAGCATTCGCTTCAACGGATACCTTTACCGTCAAATTAGTTCTACCCACGATCGCCGCCTTGATGGCATCCTCAGAGAATTCATAATCCAGCTTCTCGGTCTCCGCTGCGTTCCCAATCGTCTCAAATACCTTCACTCCCGTCATATAGAACTTGGCAGTTTGAGGAACCTCGATCACCGGCATGGCGCTAAGAGTGAAACTCTTTACATTAAGATTGCCGAATTCCGCCCCGATTTTAGCGACGCCCTTTTCCTCGTCAATTTCATCCGCTACATTCCCCGCGTACTTTCTCGCCGTCGTATCGTCCGCCTCGAAATTGAATACCGGAATCACCGTGAACCGTACTTCCTTCGTCACATCCTTAAAGATTCCATCCAAACCGGTAATCTTATAAATATACTCGCCGCCTGCATCCGCAAAAATCGTCAGCGCTCCCGTATCCGCATTAACCGTAATCGAATTGGTGCGGAAGTTATCTTCCGCCAGTTCCACGCTGAACTTCACATGCCGACGAAGCCGCGGATAATCAGCGAGGTTCATCTGGACCCCGTCCTTGAACGCTAAATAATTAGTCGGCGAATAGGTCTTATCAAACCGCGCTTTGAAGCGAGGAAAATCCTCCGCCGCGAATTCCTCAAATTTCTGCTCCTCGCCCCAATTTTCATCAAGCGCCGTCTGGATGCTATCTGCCACCGCACCACCGCTGACACAATCTTCTGCGGTAATTACCCCATTGGCAAATACGCCCTCCGCATCATCCGTGAACTTGCCGCCGAACTTACGCGGATCCACCACCCCATACTGCGCCGCCGTCAAGCGATCGTGATAGGCGGTGAAGGCCTCCTCGCTAAAGTCCGAACGAATGAGTTTACGCAGCGCAATCGAGTCCGCATTCGCGAGCGCCCCGCCGATATATACAATCGGCCGGTTATTAAGTATCGCCTGCTCCACCGCTTCTTCCCAATCGGTATAGGTCCGGAAGTACTTATCCGTATCAAGCTTCTGCACCATAATTACCCCGGGTAGCGCATTCGCGAGCGTACTCGCTTCGATGGTAATCTGTTCATTAAGCGCCGCCTCGCCGACTGTGAAAGTAAACTCCTCACCGCTACTGGTCAAGAGCACCTTGCCCTTGCCCACAAACGGCTCCGTACGAATACCGAAATGCGCGAAGTTCTGATCGGTCTCGTTATTATACTCGACCCGATCATAATCCTCAGAGTTAAGTTCCGTTTCGTCCTTAAAGAACTTAAGTTCCATATTCTCTACCGTAGCTGCATCTCCGATAAGCGCTCCATCTTCCCCGACGAAATCACCGACGATCGCGAGTCCCCTCCCCTGCCACGGCTCGATCATGGTAATTGCCGCCGACACCATATTGAACGCGATAAAAGTTCCTCCGGCGGTGGACTTGGTAGTAATATACGGCAAGTTATACCACGCGTCATTATTACCTCCCCAGCCGCAGTTGATAAAGGTATAGGGAGCACCCTGACTTTCCGCATAACCGCATGCTACTACCGCGTGTCCATTAGCGCCATTTTCAAAGATCGCAAGAATCACCGGCAGGCCAGCGCGAATCTGATTGTAGATAAGCCGCTCATGTCCAGTTTCCCCGATCTGCCTGTCGCTCGCACTTGCCGCCCGCGCACTTTTGAAGAAGAATGCATTCTGATACATTGGCGCGACATCCGTCGGATACGCACCCGAACCCGACTCCGTATACTCCATATTACAAGCGATACCTACATCGGACGCCACCCGCGCATAATACTCAAGTTCATCGCCCTCAATCTCCCGCAGATATCCCCGATCGCCCGGCTGATACTTAAGCGCCTCCCACGGATAAGGTCCGCCATGCGTCTTAAGTTCCGTAGCGACACCATCTACCGTGCAATTACCGACGTAATTCGTCGCCCCCTTAGTCCAATGCCAGAAGTCCATAATTTCCGATGCTGCCGTTGCCACGCATCCGCAATAGCGATGATACGGCGTATAGAGATTGAACACCCTGGTATTGGTAAAGTAATACGTCGAATCATCCTGATTCCACACCCGGCAAGCGCCCGCACGCTCCCCGACGCCTCCCTGATACGGTTCGCGCCATTCATCAAGCCAATAGATGATGCGATCTTCCTCTTCTTCCGCTTCTTCGACTTCTTCGTCGTCATCCCCTTCATCCAACGCACGCATACTCTTGAGCGCAATCACATCCTTGCCCGCACGTTTAAGATTGGTCCACTTAGTTTCGTATGTCGACTTAACTGAACTGATCGCTCCCGTACGATTGGGTAAGTCCGCCTTAAGCATCGCCTTTAATGGATGTCCCTCCGGAATCTTACCATCGCTCCCTGGCATGAATGCGATTACCGGCTCGACCTCCGTATCCGATGCGACAATCGCCGCGCCTCCGTCAGTGACGACGGTATAATAGAGGGTGGACTCATCATCGTTCTTAACCTCCCAGACGTCCTTAATATCTCCCTTGGCACCTAACGCCTTACCGCCCTTCTTCATCCAGCCGCGGACCGCGTTTTTCGCGTCGTCCAGCGAAACGGTATCGGCAAATATCCCAGCGCCGGTCAGCGCCGCTACGATCAATAACAGGACTTTTTTCTGCATAGTTTCTACCTCCTGAAATTTACTTTTCGTCACTCTCACCGTCCGCACGCTCGTAGGAGCCGCCATGGTAGATTACATCCACACCCCGACAGAGCCACTTGGTAAGATCCTTATACGACTCATCCCGCGGTGCACGAAAATCTTCCACATGTCCATCCGCAAACACCACCGGCGCAAAAACCTCCCGCTCCATCCGATGATTGAAACCAATGACCTCTTCCTTGCCGCTCCATTTCTTGCGGTCGTTGCCTAAATGATAATACTGCAAAATTGCATCCGTACGATTATCTCCCGTATCACTGATAACCGGCTCCGGCAATGACGCCTTCACTCCTTTAAGCGAATTCGGGTCGGTGAACGGAATCTCAGCAAAGAGCAAGATATGTTCGGCGCGCTTGAGATTATGATACTTGATCGCCATAATTCCCGCCGGATCCCCGCCTTTTAGATAATCGAACCCGAATTTGGCATTCATCACATAACTCCAATGCGGAACCGGAATTCCTAAATTCTTGTTATTCTGCTTGTGAAACGGACACACATAAGCGTCTTGATTAGCTCCGATCGCCTTCCACATCACTCCGTTGGTGAGCGCATACATATACTCCGCTTCAACATCACTTAAAAACGAGCATTCCGGAACATTCGCCTGATGGCTGGTCGCATATTCCTTATACTTTACCACCTCATCACCATTTTCATCCACCTCGTCACTGCTGTCATTATCCGGCGTGCGGTAAACGCCTTCGCTAAGCCAGCTGATCCAACCCTTATATTCTACATATGTATCATCATCCGGTATATATTCGGTTGAACCCGCCTGCGGATAACGTCCATTGCTGTTATCATAACGGATATCTTCCTTCATCGCGATTCCAATACAACAAGTCGCAAGATTCCTCAAGTTCGTCTTGCACTTGATCGCGAGCGCCTTATCCTTCGAACTGCCGAACGTCGCAAACAGCGCTCCAGCGAGGATTGCCAAAATCCCCACCACTACCATCAACTCCAACAATGTAAAGCCTTTTCTTTCCATAATTATTCACTGCTCCATGTTCACTGTTCACTTCAATAACTTATAGAACAATACCCGATTCCGATGCCGGTTGTTCTGTCCCGGCCAGGGATCACGCCACACGAGCGCTACTCCCTTCGCGCCCATCTGGGACGCCATCTTGCCCGAAATGGATGCCGGTTCCGCTCTGAAGAAAATGAGGAACAACTGCTGGTTGCAATCGAAGCAATTGCGCCAGTAACCATAAAGGAATTTTTTCTCCGCTTCGCAAAGCGGCGTATCGGAAATATCCACATCAAAGAACTTTTCCGCATCATTCCAATGGTCTTCTTCGTCCCAATATTTGAACATCTGCTCCCGACTGTAGTCATCCGCCCGCCGCAATTCATACATTGCATTCGTCGCTACCTGCGAAAGTTTCTCCCATGGCAATCTTACCGCTGCATCGGTCTTACCGGAGATGATGAGCTTGTCACTCTCCGCATCCGAATAAGTTAAGAGTTCCGACTCATTCGTCGAAGCTGCGGACCAGTTGCACGGTGTATTCGCAAAAGCTGCCATGTATACAGTTGAATCCGTCGAGAATGCATTGACTCGAGTCGCCCTCTCTCCGGATACGAAGCCGAGACCTTCAAAGTCGTCCCGATCTTCTCCCCAAAGCTGATAATACCGCCAAAAGAGGTCCGCCGAGGGGCACTTATCCGCATCGTCCGTATAATCGCTTAAATTGCTCTCCACGGAATAAACGCCCCTATCCTTATTGCCGGTATACGGAATCTGATCCCCGACCGCCGGCAAGAATGCGAGTTCGTAGACGGACTGCAAATACCCGCGGTTAGAGACGAAGGAGAATATATCATTTTCTTCCGCAATGTACTTCTTGGTCTTAAGCATCTGGAAATAACCGCTCGCCTCCCCACTGGAAGTCCTCACCCAGTTCTCCGGCAAGTGATTGTACTTCGGGTCGGGACACATAATCGCCTTCATCCCATTACCGAAATTCATTTCCGCCGTCGCTTCCTGCTTGTCGATTAACTGCTGAGCATTGCGGATATGCTTATAAGCGAGCGTGCCATTGTTCTGGAGCGAGGTCTTTAAATGGAGATTCGGCGCCTTCGATTCCCCAAAGAGCGCCCCGACATAATTCCTCGTCTTTTCCGCAGTATCGTCCGAATGATATGCCGGCACCACATCGACCAGTTTATCCCCCGCTGTTACTTTTACATAAAAGAGGACATGCGGTACAATCGCAAGTTCCTCCTTATCTCTGATCATAGTCAAGAAACTCTCGCCATCGTACTTCTCATTGAGTTTCGCCAAACCCTGCTCCCACACTCTGAATTTGCAATTCGCCCCGGTTACCTCCACCTGCGTATCTACGGTGCCGGTCGGCTTCATCACTCCCGTCCAGGTTTCTTCCACTTCATAGAGTTCGAGACTATCCGAAGGACCCTGAGAGAAGTCCAAGGACGATACGGAAATGAATGCCTGTTCAGCGTCCTTAACATTAGACGGTATCGTCACCGCTTTACTGGTGGTACAGAATTTTAATACTCCATCATTCGCATCCGTCTTATCAAAATCATCCGGTTTGGGACGTAACGCCTCCGCCATACTCGCATACCGGAAGTTGATATCTCCTGCCGGGGCAAAGAATACGCGCGCACACGCTTGCACCTTGAAAGTATCCGTATCATAATCAGTATCTTTCTTGCCCTTGAACGGGAATAAGAGTTTAAGATCGAGCGAACTCGCCTTGAACCGACCGACCAATCCCGAAAGCGAATACTTGATCGTCTGCGCCGAAGTCTGTCCCGCTGCCATCGTCTGCGGCGCACTATTCGGATCGGCTTCGATGCTCAACGGATAACCACTGCTTGGCGTATTGAAGGTAATCGTAGCAATCATCGGGACGCGTTCAACCGTCGGAATCGCAATGGAAGTAGGGATGTTATCTTCATCCAAATAGTCCCAAAGCATAAACGCATCAAGTTCCGTCAACTTTTTGAATCCCGCCCGCTTACCGCTGAAGGCCGAATAGGCGCTCGTGATTTTATCGACGGACGCATTATCCGTTATATCAGGAAACGGCTGACAATTGACATCTGCAAGATCATTCGTTTCGGTTGTCTTTACACCAGCCCAGCTGTCGGTTACGAAGACGGAATTTTTAAGCTTCAACCCCTTGCCGTTTGACGGGTCGATATTCCCGTAAAAACCATTCTTGGTGTCAGTCTTGCCAGTAAGCGCATCATAGAATGGATTCCAAAATCCTGTGCTACTACCCTGATTGCCGATGATGAGTGCAAGGTCGGCAGTGGAGACGATCGGTTGCTCACCAATTTCACTCTGCGCGGTATTGATCATATCATCCCACTTCTTTAGCGCCCCCGTTCCACCGGTCCCGTTCGCCGGATTCCCCTCCTGCCCAAACAAATATGCGAGCGAGATGAGGTGATTGCCGGAGTCCCGCGCCCAATCGGCGCTTACGCAGTTGACATCGAAATAATCCGAAACATCGAGCGCAATATATGCGTAGCGTCCCGAATCATACCCAAGCGAATGCCACGCCGCCGTTCCCGTCGCCAAATCCGTAGAATTCGTTCTACCGTAGGCACGGAATTCATTCATGAGCGGACCCGGCACATATGCCAAACCTTCCAGCGTCGTCACCGCTGCCGGTTTATCGGTAGTGTCGCTATAAAACACACGCCCGTGCCAGCAACTCGTGTCGCTTGACGGATATTTCGTATTCCCGACTTCCGAATCGATCGCACTCATCGCCCGCGCCAGCGCTGCGTTTGCCAAATATTGCGCCGCGGAATTACGCCGAAGCATTGAGGATGGCAACCGGTTCTGGCGCATGTACATTGAGAACGCCACCGCCGATACTACCATGAAGGATAGCATCCCGAGCACCATTAAGAGCGCCGAACCTCGTTTAGCGGATATCCTCATTTATTGACCCTCCTTATCCGCTTTCTTCCAAATCCGCTCGCCATCGTTAAGGCGATGACAATTCGGCAGATATACGCCCGTCGTGATGGAATCCATCCCATTCGCACTATCGCCGGTTGATTTCTTGATCGTCACCAAATATGCCCTCCCCCAAGGATCGAGGAAGCGCCCGTCATTGCCAGCCGTCGAAGCGTTGTAGAGTACCGGAACGGAAATCCCATCGCGCCCCACCGCGCCTGCGTCGCTTCCGAGCAGAAAGTTGAGCGAACTTTTGCTCGCCTCTTCCCGATCCCGATCAAAGCCGGAGAGGGTGAAGTCCGTCGTATACTGCGCATACGCATAAATCGCCTGGGTCATCGCCGTCGTTTCCGCTTCGGCCTTCGCAAATTTCGCCCGCAATTTCGCCTTGGCGACTGCATTGCCGGTCATCGTAGTCAAGATCGCGAGAATCCCCAATACCACCAGCATTTCGACGAGAGTGAACGCACGTTTCATATCCCTTATTCCTCCGTCGGCCAAGTGTTTACGTCGTCCCAAGTATCGTATTCACCGTCGGGACCGAGCGACATCACCCCGACGACATAATCGGTTATACTGCGTACATTGGCGGAATTAACCGACTTATTATTCCACCCGCTGGGATCGGTAATCTTAAACTCACTGTTGCCGGTCTTTACCGCTCGCGTGCGCGGCGAACCGGATGTATCGATCAAATCCTGCAATACTAACTGATCGCTTAAAACCTCATTTGCGCTGCGCTCGTACTTGGCGATCGTCCGCCGACTTTCCGAGAGATCCGCTACGCCTGCTATGCCTACCGACCACGCCGTAGAGCTCGCCGAGAAGATACTCGTCAAAATCATCACGATTACGCCCAATAAGGCGCTCGCGATCAAAAGTTCCAGTAAGGTGAATCCTTTTCTCATTTTGTCGGATCCCCCTGAAAGTGTACTTCAGTATAGAAAATCGGCTGACTCATCAATTCTCCGGGACGTTTCGAAAGTCTAAATCCAATCGTCGCTAAATCCCCGCTTTTCGTAACCACCAACCCCGCCGTCATTCCGCTCGGAATATCAATCCCCGGCGCACTACCACCATCCGTCTTACCGCCGAGTTTTTCCTTGATTGCATTATATGCCGCCTCTGCCTTGCCGGCTACGCTACGCATCTTGCCGTTCTCAAAATCGTAATAATCCTGCCAGCCGTTCTCTGGCGATTTATTAGGTAGACTCTGCCACATACTCCAAGTCACATTGGTGGAAGATAACATCAAGGTCAAGGACCCGAGTACGCTATCCGCTACCCCCGTTGCCGAGACATCTTCGATGGATTGACGATTCTCACGATACCCGAAAGTATAAAGCGATACGAGCGCCAGCGTCCCGACTGCCATTACCATCAGCGCCAAATTCACTTCCATCAACGTAAACGCTTTTCTCATCCCTTACCTCCCCACCTGTTTCGCCGCAGTCGCGATACTGCCAACCGATTCTACATTGCCGTTGGGACGAATCGCATACACACTTACCGCCGGTTCGCTTACCTGATTGCCGTTTTCACCATTGAGCGTATACGATTTAGCATTCACCATCTTACCCACCTGTCCAGTCGGCTTCGAGGACCCGAAAATATAACCGTTCGGGAGTTCCACTACCGCGATTTCCATCCCGTACTCATCTTTCATCGCAGTAAAACTCGCGCCGCTATCGAGTTCCCATGCATAAAGCGGAATCTCCAAACTGCCGTCGCTGGGTGCATTAAGTAGCGTCACATTACCTTCCGGCTTATAAACAACTCCGTCCTTCACATACGCGGGCTGTACCGAGCCCGAGCTGATCTTCCAGATTCGTCTCGGCAGACCCTTCACCTCGGTTGATTTCGTAAGATCGCTATCCTCATCATCTTCATCGACGGTGCTTTCATACTGCTGTTCCAATTCCCCGAACTCATCAATTAGATACTTGTTGCTCAAAACCTTGGTGAAGCGTCCCGCGGGACGTATCGCCACCGCCGTTCCCCGCGCGACCATTGGTTCATCCTCAGTTTCCGCCACTAAAATCTGATCGTAGCAATATACATACGTGCGACAGCTATCGATTTCCGCGCGCTGCGCCGCCGCTGCAAAAAGTCCTTCCGCTACCGTCAACGCACCGCGATCTTCCATTCCTCTGGACATCGCATAGTATCCTCCGATTGCTGCGGACCCCACGATCCCCATGATCGCGACGACCATCAAAAGTTCAATCAAGGTAAAGGCGCGTTTCATCAGTCCGTCAATGCCTTTCCGTTGGTAAGTACCACGCTGATTGAATCCGTCGCCGGATTGTAATGAATGCGGAACCGACGAAACTTGCCGGTGTCACGATCTTGATAGCCGAAATGCATCTGGCTTACGCCGATTGCCGCCCGTCCATGCTCGCCTTTCTTGCGCGCAGTATTAAAGTCAAGTCCCGTGCCCTTGCCGTTCTTCGTCCCCGCCGGCGCTACGAAGAGCGTCGCTGGTGAAAGATAATGCGCGGGGTTCCCACGTCTAACGGATGCCTTGACTACTTCCTGAAACACCTGCTGTGAAGCGCCTTTATAATCGAGTACCGTAGAATTGCTCCCGCCATTCTGCGCCAAGCTTTCAAGCGGCCCCGGCCACTTACCCGTCGCCCCGTAATACGCGTTTATTCCCGCTTCCAGCACTATCCGCATTGCCTCGGTTCGCTTATCCCGCGCGCTGGCAATCGAAGCGTTGGCGGAAATCACCACGAGCGTCATGAGGATGGATAGAACCACCATCACCACCATTAGCTCGAGTAATGTAAACGCGCGTTTCATTATTTAATTACCTGACCTCTCGACCAGCTGTGAATATCATCGCAATCACCTTTGCCAACTTTCGAATAGGGAGTGAATTCACCATCCTTACCGCAGCTCCACACTGCCGCGTTCGCCCTAATGCGGATCATCTCGCCTCCCACATTCGCCTCAGTTACACCATCCCCGTCATCATCGATTGCATACCTGAGCACATGATCTTCCACCGTCCCTCCAGATGGCACCCTCTCCGAAAGACACTCCGCCGTTCCCTCGGTACGCTTCACTACCGCCATCGCCCACGGATCCACGATTCCGCATCGGTCATCGCCGAGGAGCTTCTTGGTGTCGCTCTTGTAATTAAGCTGCATGAAGCCTCCTGCCGCGAGCGGATACGCGGCATCGCTTACTAACCTACCCTCACCGCCCGACGCCTCGCGGAGAAGTCGCTGGGGCCACGCCTCTTTCTGCTGGAAGAGCATGTTAAGCGCTGTCGAGGTGTTTGACACCAGTTCGCGGCAACGTGCGGAATCCGCAGTCTTCGTCGCCTTACCGAATGCACCAACCAATACTGCAGCGAGAATTCCGATGATCCCGATCACCACCAACAGTTCAACCAATGTAAAGCCTTTTCTTTCCATAACTGTTCCCTGTTCCTTATTCATTGCTCCCTGCTCCTTCTTACTTTGAATTCATATGAATAATATCATCCGCCCGCCATTCGCCCGCGGTCTTGCGCATCGAATTATTGGGCAAGCTCTCCATCGACGTCCACGGCGGGAAGGTCTTACCGTTCTCGCCCGCGCTCCAAAGCTGATATGTCTGATACGGTTTCGGCGAATAGTAATAATAGGAATTTCCCCAGCCATCACTGATCGACACGAAATTTAGGAGATACGGCTGACTGCCGCCGTCATTCTCATTCTTACTGCCGCCCACCGAATAACGATGGTTATGATAATAGCCGGCCATATCCTTGCAGCGCTCTTTATCGTGAGTGAAGATCGAGCCCATTCCCGCTGGTGTCAGCCCTACACCGAGCAAACTAATCGGCTGCGCCGAACTTACAATCCCTTTCAAATTCGGCAACCATCTTCTGCACGCGTTCTGCGAAGGAATCGCTGAAAGGTAGTTCGCATCGAGATGATTGCCTCCACTCTGCGATCGATAAGCACTTGAGAAAGTACTCCATGAAGTGTAATTGCTGCCGTCCCACACGCTCGCAGGAATCGAATTGTTGCCGCGCCAATCGTCGCTATCCATAACATCCGTCTCGCAACCGGCGATTACGATGAACCTCGGCAAGATAAAGCTCATCACCCCGAAATCGAAATGCTTAATATCGGGATGCCCCGAAGGGAGCGGACCCAACCCCGAGCTCGCCCACTCGCCGATCTCGCCTTCTCCCGCCAACTCGATCAGCATCTGCCCAATCTTATTAAGATCGTCCGCGCGGTCATCCGGAAACGGAAAACGAAAAACGAACGGCTGAGCTTCACAAGCCGCCTTTACGCGGGCCCACACAAGTTCGCCCTCATTCCGCTGATCAGGATCGTCCAACTGATGCCCATTCTGATCTACCAAGCGGAACACATCTCGCGCCGCCCGATCTTTCATCGGCACCGGCGGATAGCTGCCGTATACCGCATAGTATCCGGAAAGACAGTTCTCAATGCGCTGCATGCGGTTGACCGTAGTCGCCCGCGCAGACGCGCTTCCGCCCACTCCCATCAACCGGAATACGATCGCCATTAATAGCGACAGTATACCTATCACTACCATAAGTTCAAGGAGTGTAAACGCTTTCTTCATTTTCAAGTGAGAATTATATCAAATTTTCCGCTTAAATTCAACCTCTAAAGCGAAGCGCGCGCAAGGTTTCGGTGATGACGAGGATATCGCCTGCGCGCGTACCCGACACCACCTGCTCCCTAAGCGCCAAAAACCTCGCCCTTGCGCGCCGCAATTCGGGAAGTTTCCATTTAATTGCGGCATCCTCCAACTTCTGCCGAGTGTACGGATTCATCCCCGCCGTCTTGCCGAGTTTTACCTCAATCAGCTGACGGAAAAGTTTTTCCAATTGATTGGACATCATCACCGCAAAACCATTCTCCAGCTCAAACTTCTTCATCGCCATAAGCGCCTTCGCCGCATTCCGCTCACCGACCGCATCGGTAACGCCCCAGATTTCCGGCTCATCCTGCACCCCACTCGAAGTAATATCATCCACCGCCTCGGCGGTAATCACCGTCTCCCCCGGCTCCAAATAAACGACAAGCTTATCGAGTTCACTCAAGATTGACCGCGAATCACACCCGACGATTGAAATGAACTTCTCCGCTACCCCCGACGCAAACTTTAGCTTACGCTCCTCCGCCCAGTCAATCGCCCGCACCACCGCAGTTTTGCGTCGCTGCCATGGCTTGCCGCCCTCGAAAACTACGACTTCCGCCGCCGTAGCGAGAGTCTTCATAAACTTCGAAGTTTTTAAAAGCTGCGGACCGGAAAGGATAAAATGCTGATTCTCCGGTAGCTCCATTTTAACCAGCTTTTCCGCAAACTTCTCCAGCGCCTCTTTGACGATCTCCGAAACTTTGCTCCCCGGCAAAAATCCGACATGCTTCCACCAAGTTACCTTGCTCGGCTCCAAAAACGGCGGAGTGGAAACGCTCTCTTCCACCTTCGCCAACTCTGCCAACTGCAAATCAGCGTTAGTGGCGTTGATGGAATCGATGCACTCAAGTCCCGCGCCTTCGCCGATGGACTTCTTAGCCGTTTCGTCGATTAGATAATCATCATCGCCGATTATCAGATGCAGTTGCAATAAACAGCCCTCCTATCAAGAACATCGCCATGGAAATCGTCTGGGAAATCGAAAACGGACCCACCGCCGCCCGCGGATCCCCCCGCAAATACTCTACTCCGAACCGGATCACCGCATAACCGCAAAGATACAGTCCGCTCGTAAAACCGGCTTTCGCCTTGAACTTGCGGTATACCCAATAAAGCGCCGCGAATAACAATAGCAAAGCCGCCGCCTCGATAAGCTGCGTCGGGATTACACTCACCATTTTGCGTCCATGTTCAAACCAACTCGGACTCCCCCGTGGAAAAGTCACCGCGTACCAAGCGGTGGAATCTTTACCATAGCAACATCCATAGCAGAAACATCCGAATCTCCCGAAAGCATGCGCAAGCGGAATCACCGTAACCAACAAATCGCCTAACGGACGTATCGGTTCTTTCTTAAGCAAGCACCACGCAAAAAAGACGAGAATCGCGAGGATAAGTCCCCCATAGAACATGAGTCCGCCTTGATCCACGCGGATAATCCGTTCCGGATGCGCCGCGAATTCAAGCTGCCAATGCTCGATTACATACGCCGTTCTTGAGCCGATGATACCGGAAAAAATCAACGCGATGAGCAGATTCGAGAGATCCTTACGTCCCGACAATACCTCCACCAACTTCCACGCGAGCAAAAACCCGATCGCCATGCAGGCGCCGTAAGTTCTTAAATGCAAAAAGCCGAGATCGACGAGATCGGGAAACATCAAAGTTCCTTTCCGATTCTCGGTACCGCCGCCATAAGCCTACGGGTGTATTCCTCCTGCGGGGACCCCAATACCGCCTCACACGAACCCTGCTCCACGATCTTGCCGCGGTTCATCACGATAATCCGATCGGCGATATGCTGCACCACGCCGATATCGTGGGTGATGAAGAGGAAGGATAAGTGATACTGCGCCTTAAGTTCCTCCAAGAGGTCCAAAACCTGCGCCCGAATGGACAAATCGAGCGCGCTTACCGCCTCATCGCAGATAAGCAATTCCGGTTTGAGCGCAATCGCCCGGGCGATGCAGATACGCTGACGCTGTCCCCCCGAAAACTCATGCGGATAGCGATCAAGAATCGTATCGGGTAAACCCACCCGCTTCAATAACTCCGCCGCACGTTCACGACTTTCCGAGCGATCGCAAAGACGATGGTAAATCATCCCCTCGGTGAGAATCTCCCGAATCGTATGCCGCGGATTCAAGGATGCCATCGGGTCCTGAAACACCACCTGTACCTTGCGGTGATATTCGAGCGGATCCCACTCCTGAACTTTGCGTCCGTCGAAGATAATTTCGCCGTCGCAGGGATGGTTGAGGCCGAGAATCGCCCGCGAAGTGGTGGACTTCCCGCAGCCCGATTCGCCGACCACCCCCAGCGTTTCGCCGCGCTTTAGGACGAACGATACGCCGTCCACCGCCTTCACATAACCTACGGTACGGGCGAACACACCCTTCTTGATCGGAAAATGCACCTTGAGGTCGCGTACTTCGAGAATGTTATCCTTTGAATCCATCGATTACCGTCTGTTTGATTTTCTTGCCCTGGCGGGGATAGTCCAGCGTGTAGTGAAGTCCCCTCGATTCATGACGTTTCTGAGCGCTCTTGACGATCAACTCGGCGCAGACCGCAAGATTGCGGAGCTCCAAAGTGTCCGGCGTTACCAGATAGCGGAAGTAATAATCGCGAATCTCCTGCCGCAAAGTGCGGATGCGATGCGCCGCCCGTGCCAGGCGCTTGTTGGTGCGGACGATTCCGACGTAGTCCCACATGAGCCTACGGATTTCATCCCACATGTGCGAAACTAATACCGCCTCGTCCGGCGGCACCGCATTGCCGATCTTCCAATCGGGAATAGAGGGCGGCTTGCGCTCAAACTTTTCCGGATGGGGACCCAGTCTCGCAGCGGTAAGCCGAGCGCAGACAAGCGCCTCCATCAACGAATTGGACGCGAGACGATTCGCTCCGTGAAGTCCCGTTGAAGCGCACTCGCCGACTGCGGAAAGTCCCTTAATGGACGTTACTCCATCCGTCGTCGCCTTGATTCCCCCGCAGGTATAATGCGCCGCCGGCACCACCGGGATCAAATCCTTCGCCATATCGATACCGAACTCCATGCACTTATGATAGATATTCGGGAAGCGATTCATCAGATAGGCCCGCCCCTTCTTGCGGATATCGAGGAACATGCAATCGTCACCGGTGCGCTTCATCTCGGAGTCGATCGACCGCGCCACGATATCTCTCGGCGCCAACGAACCTCGCGGATCGTACTTCTGCATGAAAGGCTTGCCGTGCTTGTTGACGAGTACCGCACCTTCGCCGCGCACGGCTTCGGAAATCAAAAACCGCTTCGCCTGCGGATGATAAAGACACGTCGGATGGAACTGGATGAATTCCATGTTCTCAATCTTCGCCCCCGCGCGCCAGGCGAGCGCGATGCCGTCGCCGGTTGCCGTATCGGGATTGCAAGTATAAAGGTAGACCTTTCCACACCCACCGGTCGCGAGAATCGTGTTTGGCGAACGGATGGCATAGATCTCGCCCGACACCTTATCGAGCACATACGCACCGATACAACGGTTCTCGCCTTTGAGTCCGTGCCGGTGGGACATGATGAGATCGATTACGATCGTATGCTCCTTAAGTATCACCGGACTACGCTTAATGCGCCTGATCATCGCCTTCTCGCATTGCTCACCGGTAATGTCGCCCGCGTGCAGAATACGCCGCGCACTATGTCCCCCTTCCCGCGTAAGATCAAACTCACCACTGGACTTGCAAGTGAACTTCACTCCGCAGTCGATGAGGTCCTGAATACCTTCCGGCGCATGTTCGCAGATTTCATGCACTACCTTGCTCACCCCAAGCCAAGCGCCAGCGATCATCGTATCGCGCGCATGCTTGTCGAACGAGTCGGTCTCATCCAACACGCAGCAGATTCCGCCTTGGGCGAAATTGGTATTGCAGTCTTTAAGCTGGCCCTTGGTGACAAGCACCACCTTGCCGTACGCCGACAAGTGCAAAGCACTCATCAGGCCGGACATACCCGAGCCAACGACGAAATAATCGCAATCGACGATTTTCATATATGCGTATTATATCATATTTCGTCGCACTTTGGTGGGCTATAGTGGATTCGAACCACTGACCTCTTCCATGTCAAGGAAGCGCTCTAACCAACTGAGCTAATAGCCCGCAAATTGGTGCTCGGGGCGGGACTCGAACCCGCAAGGATCTCTCCACATGCACCTCAAGCATGCGTGTCTGCCAATTTCACCACCCGAGCAGCACAGAAAACGGAGCGTAGTATATCATATTTCGGCGGAAAATGTCAAGGGCAAATTGCGGACGCATATCGCGCCTTGCCGGCGAAGTCCTTTTCAATGCGAATCTCCGTAAAGCCGTAGTCCATGAAAAGTCCTCTCAACGCCTCCCCCTGATCATCCCCGATTTCAAAGAACACTCTGCCGCCGTGCTTCAATAAATTAAGGGCATCGCCGAGATACCGCTCGTAGAAGTCGAGCCCGCTCTCGCCACCGTCGAGGGCCATTCGCGGTTCGAAGTCCCTTACCTTGCGATCGAGCGTTTCACAGACCGCCCTCGCGATATACGGCGGATTGGACACGATGATGTCGATACTTTCCGGCTCGTCGAAATCGTCGAGTCCATCCGCTACCGCGAACTTCACCCGATCGGCGAGACCGCATGCTCCCGCATTCTCCCGCGCGAGCGCGATCGCATCCTCGGAAATGTCCGTACCAAGAAAAATCGCCTCACCCCGATACTCCTTGGCGAGTGCAAGAATGATCGCGCCGGTTCCGGTACCTACATCCACTACGAACGGGATGGAGGCTCCGTCGCGGTAATGATCGTTCAAACTCTTAAGTACCCGGCTTACGAGTTCTTCCGTCTCGGGACGCGGAATGAGCGCCCTCGAATCACACTTCAAAGTGAGCGACCGAAAGTCCCACTCGCCGAGTACATATTGGAGCGGCTCCCCCTTTACGAGTCGCGCCATGCCCCGACGCATCGCCTCGAGCTCGCGCTCCGATGGACACTCCTCCGCCCGTCCCGCGAGAACTCCCCGCCCAACGGCAAGAAGGCGCGCCGCCAGACATTCCGCGGCAACGCGCCCATCTTCCACCCCATGTTCCGAGAGATACCGCTCGGTCTTGGCGATAACCTCACGCCAATTCATCTCAGCGCCGTCTTAGAACGGCATGTCATCGAGATCATCGGCGCTCGCGGGCATATCCATCTCCGGCGGAGCCGGTACCGGCTCGGTCGAAGTGCCGTCGCCATTCAGAACTTCGATCTTGAGTCCCGTCAAGTCCACAAAATACTGCACCCCCTTCGGACCCTCCCAACGGCGACCGTCGATCACGAAACGCACCTTCGCGCGTTGACCCTTGGTAATGCCGTCCAAAAGCGCGCAGTTATCCTTCTTGAACGAGAATTTCACCGGGTTCGGATATTTCGACTGCGAATCCACATCGTTGCCGATGATGATATCGCGCTTGGTAAAGCCGCTCGAGAAGGTCTGAACGGACATTACTTCCTCCACTACTCCGGTATGTTCGTAAATCTGAGACATCGTTATTGTTCCTTAGTTGTTGCGATTGGTGGCGTAAAGCGGACCGAAATTACGGCAGGCGCGGAAGTCCGCCCCGGTCGGATCACCAGAAGCTCCGAAGAGTCCCCAGCAATGCGGCTGATAGACCTCCGCTTCCGGTACATTGTGCATCGCGACCGGAATGCGCAGCATCGAAGCGAGCGTGATGAGGTCCGCCCCGATATGTCCATAAGCGATCGCGCCATGATTGGCGGCCCAGTTGTTCATTACGGAATACACATCCTTGAACGCACCCTTGCCGGTAAGCCGCGGCGTGAACCAGGTGCAGGGCCATTCCGGATTGGTGCGCTCCATCAGCGTCTTCTGCTGGGCGGCGTCCAGATTGACGGACCACCCTTCGGCGATCTGCATCACCGGTCCCTGACCCTTCACGATGGAAATGCGGATCATCGTCAGCGGCATCCCCTTCGGCGTCAAGAAGCTTGAGCTGAACCCGCCTCCACGGAAATATTCCACGCCCGCCGGCACCCACTTCGTTGCCTTCATCGTGGCGTCGATATCCTTCTCGGTTACATCCCACCAGTTCTTGAAGACGTTCTTACCTTTCTCCTTCATCGCGCCCGCCGCATCGAGACAGCAGGAACCGGAATTCAGGAGGTGGATGATGCCGTTCTTGGCGTCCTTCGGCAGTCCCTTGCCCGTCGCCCGCTTGACCGCCGCATCCGACCAGTAGGTGCGCACATCGGCGAACATTGCGGACTTGTTGGTCAAAAGCCACTGGAAGAGCATGCACACCCCGTTCAAGGTGTCGTTCTCGGTCGCGAGAATCTGCGGCATCTTCTTGCCGTTCCAGTCGAAGGACGAATTACAGAAGGTTTCCGCCACATCCCCGTTCGGCCAGTGATCGGTCCACTGCCGCTGACCCTGGAAGCCTCCCGCGATCGCGTTCCGGCCCACTCCTTCTTCCCCAAAGCCCATCTCGATGAGCTTCGGATTGCCGACCATCATATCCCGGATGATGATTGCCATCTTAGCGAGGAATTCCCAATCCGCATCTTTCGCCGCACGCGACTTCTGAATCTTGACGGGATTGTAGTCTTTACCTTCCTTGCAATACTTCTTCATCCACTTCAGGCACTTCTCGTATTCTTCCTTATCGTAGATGCCTTCTTCCATCCGCCGCAGAATTTCGCATTCGTCCATGTTCTCCGGCGCGATACCGAGATAATCCTGGAAGAACCCTACATCGAGGAACGAACCGGGAATACCCATCGCGCTCGTACCGATCGAAAGATAGCTCTTGCCCTTCATCATCGCGACCGCCAGACCTGCACGCGCAAAACGGAGAATCTTTTCCGCAACATCCGCAGGAATCTTCGTGGTCTCGTCGCGGTTCTGAACTTCCTTGCCGTAAATACCGAACGCCGGCAGTCCCCGCTGGGCATACCCTGCAAGCATGCACGCGAGATAAACCGCACCAGGTCTCTCCGTACCGTTAAAGCCCCACACCGCCTTCGGTGTATGCGGATCGAGATCCATCGTTTCCGTTCCATAGCACCAGCAAGGCGTTACCGAGAGGGACACCCCAACGTTGTTATCCCGGAACTTATTCGCACACATCGCCGCTTCGAAACGTCCCCCGATCGTAGTATCGGCGATTACACACTCCACCGGCGAGCCGTCGGGATACTTCAAATTGTCACTGATAAGTTTCGCTGCCGCCTTGGCCATATCCATGGTCTGCACCTCCAGCGATTCGCGCACCCCGCGCCGACGACCGTCGATGATGGGGCGAATGCCGACCTTGGGGAAGCCGTTATGCGTGAATACCGTCTGTTTCATATGAGGTAATCCTTTCTTGTTTTAACGTTGTTTTAAAAACATCCTTATTCCCAAGGCGAGGAATATCGCGCTGGGGATGATATTCGCGAGAATCGGATTCAACCAGTCGTTCTTCGCGACGATCATGAACGCGAGCGTTACCCCGTAGAACGCAAAGAACATCCCGAGCGCCCCGAGAATTCCCTTGAACACGCTCTGGCGTCCCGAAGCAATTCCGGCGGGAATCGCAAACAAAGTGATGATGAGACATGCCCACGGAGATATGATCTGACTCCACGTATCGTAGATAAGTTCATTTTGGCGATCTTCGGTAATCTCCGGATGCGTGCGGATGTAACGGAAACGATCGCGGATGGAATTATACTTCCACGGACGATTCTGCATCACGAAATCACTGGGACGCTCCCGAAAGCGATCAAAGCACCTTACCGGCACTGCATCCAACTCCGGCGTGGTGGTCGCGACTTCCTGTCCAAGCGGATCATAATGCTGGGTCTTCACCCCATAAAACCACCATTCGCCGTCCAGATATTCCGCCGACTCCGCAAGAATCGTGGCGTGCCGCGTTCCGCCGGGACGATCCACCGTCACTTTGACGTTCTTTAGCTTATACCCTTCATCATCGACGAATTGATCGATGTTCCAAGTGCGTCCGTTTTCGGCGTTGCGATAGACGATGTTATCCGCCTTTTCGATTTTGGAAACATCAAACCGCTCATTCTTGAACTGCGCCGCCCACTGCGCATAATGCGGCACGAACCACTCGTTGACAAACACCACCACTCCTGCCATGACGAGCGCCACTGCGAGCAACGGTTTTACGATAGTCATGAAGCTGATACCGCTCGCCCGCATTGCAATGATCTCGGAATGCCGGCAGAACATCCACATCGTATACAGCGTCGCCAACATCAACGATGCCGGCGCGAGATATTGGAAGTACGGCGAGAGATATCCGGCGAAATAGAGCGCGATCAATTTGAAGCTCAACGCTTCTCCCATCATCCTCGAGAACGACCCGAAAAGTTCGAACAACACGTAAATCGAGATGAAACCGCTCAAGCAGTACCCGAGCGGCACCAGAAATTCGCGTAGGACGTAACTGGTAAGTATCTTCATCCGATGGTCGCGTGATATTCCTGGAGGGACTTAACCTCTCCCTTGCCCGAAAATGCCGCGAAAATACCTTCCGCCGCTGCTCGGACCGCCGAGAGTGTAGTCAAGTAGGGAAGTTTATATTTAATCGCCGCTTGACGAATACGACTATCGTCGGCTCGTGCATCCCGACGTCCCGAAGGCGTATTGATTACAAGCTTCACCTCGCGATTCTTGATCGCATCCAACACATCAGGACGTCCCTCCCCGATTTTAGCGATCACTTTCGCCTTTACTCCGCGGTCATTGAGCCAAGCAGCAGTGCCTTCAGTCGCCTCTACCGTGAAGCCGAGTTCCGCCAGCTTGCGGATTGCATCCGCCGCTTCATCCGGCTTTTCGGATAGGGACACTAACACCCGACCCTTCTCCGCCGGAAGCGGCCAACCCGCCGCCTCCTGCGATTTGAAATAGGCAAGCCCGAAAGTATCCGCGAGCCCAAGCACTTCGCCGGTAGAACGCATTTCCGGTCCGAGCACGGGATCGACCTCGGGGAATTTATCAAACGGCAATACAGCTTCTTTGCAGCCGAAGTAGGGAACGATGTGTTTTTCCTGCTCGAGACCAAGGTCCTTCACCGTCTCGCCGAGCATCAACCGCGTTGCGATACCCGCCATCTGAGTTCCGCCAACCTTCGATACCAGCGGTACCGTACGGGAAGCACGCGGATTCGCCTCAATTACATACACCTTGCCTTCCGGCTCCTCCCGAGTGAACTCGATCGCGAACTGCATATTCATAAGTCCCACCACTTTGAGCTTCTCGGCGATCCTGCGCGTATAGTCGAGGATGATCTGCTGATTGCGCTTCGAAATTCCCTCCGGCGGCAATACACACGCGGAATCGCCGGAATGGATGCCGGCATACTCGATGTGCTGCATGATCGCGGGAATGAAGATATCCTTGCCGTCCGAAAGCGCATCCGCCTCGCACTCCATCGCCTGACAGAGGAAGCGATCGAGATATAATGGACGATCCGGAGTGACTCCCACGGCCTTGGCGACGTATTCGCGCAACAGCTGTTCATCGTAGATAACTTCCATTCCGCGTCCGCCTAAGACGAACGAGGGACGTATAATCAGCGGATACCCAAGCTTGTTCGCGCACTCGATCGCGCCGTCGATATCGCTTGCCATCATCGACTCCGGCATGGGGATGCCGAGCTTGTCCATCGTCGAATGGAAAAGGTCCCGATCTTCCGCGAGGTCGATGGAATCCACCGAAGTGCCGAGAATCTTGCAACCGGCTTCTTCCAATCCCCGGGCGATGTTAAGCGGGGTCTGACCGCCGAACTGCACGATCACGCCCATCGGCTTTTCGGCTTCGTAAATCTGGAGAACGTCCTCCACGGTTACCGGCTCGAAATAGAGTTTGTCCGAAGTATCATAGTCGGTCGAGACGGTCTCGGGGTTGCAGTTGACGATAATCGTCTCGTACCCCATCTTCTTCATCGCCATCGCCGCATGACAGCAACAATAGTCGAATTCGATGCCCTGACCGATGCGGTTCGGGCCGCCGCCTAAGATCATCACCTTCTTCGGATTATCGGAAACCGGCACTTCGCTCTTTTCGGCGTTATAGGACGAATAATAATACGCTTGATTCTCCACGCCCGATACCGGCACCTTGTGCCAAGTCTCACGGCAGTTAAGTCCGTAGCGCTGCGCGCGAATGTCTTTTTCGGGAACGCCCAAAAGCTGCGCGAGATACTTGTCGGAGAAGCCGTCCTTCTTCGCCTGGATGAGCAAGTCATCCGGCAGGAATCCGCCTTTATGCCGAAGAATTTGCTCTTCTTCCTGCACGAGTTCGCGCATTTGATCAACGAAATATCCCTTTACTCCGGTGCGCGCGAAAATCTGTTCATTGGTCGCGCCCTTCCTGAGCGCCTCGTACATCTGGAAGTGACGCTCCGAATTCGGTACCGACAGTAGCTTCAAAAGTTCATCCAGCGATTTCTCGTGAAAATCCTTCACGAACCCGAGCCCGCTCCGTCCCCGTTCCAATCCGCGGATTGCCTTCTGGAAAGTCTCCTTGTAGGTCTTGCCGATACTCATCACCTCGCCTACCGCCTTCATCTGCGTGCCGAGTTTATCCTCGACGGCGCGGAACTTCTCAAAGGCCCAGCGGGCGAATTTGAGGACGATATAATCTCCGCTCGGGGTATACTTCTCCAAGCTTCCATCGCGCCAGTAAGGCATCTCATCGAGCGTCATTCCCGCTGCGAGTTTAGCGGAAACGAGCGCAATCGGAAAACCCGTCGCCTTCGATGCGAGCGCCGAAGAACGTGACGTACGCGGATTGATCTCAATGATTACCACGCGTCCGTTTTTCGGATTATGCGCCCACTGCACATTACACCCACCGATCACGCCTACGGACTCAACGATGCGGAAAGCGTCCCGCTTGAGTTTCTCCTCGAGTTCCTTGGAAATCGTCAAAAACGGCGCCGCACAGAAGCTGTCGCCCGTGTGTACGCCGACTGCATCGATATTCTCGATGAAGCAGACGGAAATCATCTGGTTCTTGGCGTCACGGACGACTTCCACCTCGAGTTCTTCCCAGTCCTTGATCGATTCCTCAATCAAACACTGATGCGTCAACGAGGCATCGAGTCCGCGCGCACAAATGGTCTTGAGTTCCTCGATGTTGTAGCAGAAGCCACCTCCCGAACCGCCCATCGTGTAGGCGGGACGCACCACCACCGGATAGCCAATCGTCTTTTCCACCAGTTCGACCGCCTCGTCCACGGTATGCACGATTCCCGACTTCGGCGTATCGATGCCGAGCTTGAGCATCGTCGCCTTGAACACCTCTCGGTCCTCTCCGCGCTCAATCGCGTCGAGATCGACGCCGATGATCTTCACCCCGTATTTGTCGAGCACTCCCTTCTTCGCAAGCTCCATCGACAGATTGAGGCCCGTCTGTCCCCCGAGATTCGGCAGAATCGCATCGGGACGTTCCTTCGCGATGATCTGCTCGAGGCGCTTTTCGTTCAACGGTTCAATGTAGGTCGCGTCCGCCATCACTGGATCGGTCATGATCGTCGCCGGATTGGAATTCACGAGCACCACCTTGTATCCACAGGCTCTCAACGCCTTACATGCCTGCGTACCTGAATAATCGAATTCACACGCCTGACCGATTACGATCGGTCCCGATCCGATGATCAATACTTTGTCGATATCCGCTCTTTTCATTTGCCTTAGAAACCTTTCAATAAACTCTTTGAAATTCCGTCGACATGGCGGTCCTGGCGGGACTCGAACCCACTACCCGCTGCTTAGAAGGCAGCTGCTCTGTCCAGATGAGCTACAGGACCAATATGCCCACAACTGCGTATTATATCAAAAATTCAGGCTCTTGGGTGAGACTTGGCGTAAGTATCTTTCAGCCGCTCGATGGATACATGGGTGTAAACTTGGGTGGTCGAAAGCGACGAATGCCCGAGCATTTCCTGTACGGAGCGCAAATCGGCGCCGGCATCCAAGAGGTGAGTTGCAAAGGAATGCCTGAGTTTATGCGGCGAAAGATCCGTCGGCAGCCCCGCCTCCGCGAGATAGCGCTTCATGTAGCGCTGGGCCTCGCGCGGATTAAGCCGCTTAAAATGACGCGAAAGAAAGATGTACGAATCGCGCTGCACCAAATCGGACCGCACCGAGGCGATGCGATCCTTGAGGGCTGCGAGCGCCCTGAGCGCCTTGCCGCCGAGAATGACGAGTCGCTCCTTCGCCCCCTTACCGGTCACGATCATCGCCCCGCGCTCGAAGTCCACGACCTCCCAGCGCGCATTGATCATCTCGCTGATTCGGCAGCCGGTGGAGTAGAGCGCCTCAAAGAGCGCCGTATCCCGACGCGCCGAATATTCATCGATGAGTCCCGCCTTGAAGTCCTTCATCGGCTGGTCTAAAAAGCGCTGCATATCCTTAATGGACAAGGTCTTCGGCAGTTTCTTGACTCCCTTTGGACCCCTCAAAAGCGAGAATGGATTATCCAGTACTTTCTCTTCGCGCTGTAAGAACCTAAAGAACGTTCTCGCCGCCGCCAATTTGCGCTGCGTAGTCGCGGCGCTGGAGCCGTCCAACGCGAAGGACATCAAATACTTCCTCGCATCCGTTTCCGAACACTCCCCCCAGGCATACGGCGGTTCGGCCTCTTCACCCCATTTGGAGGTTACCAGCTGCGCAAGATCGATCGAATACCCGAGCCTCGTATTCTCCGATACATTCCTCTCCGCCGTCAAATAAGCGAAGAAGCGCTTAAGCCACGGATCCTCCTCGGCGAAACGATTAGGTTCAATCACCATCCTTCACGACCTTGAAGCCGAGTTCTTCCGCCATTGAGGCATACGAGGGCATCTGTTCTTTGTAAATCGAAATCACCCTCCGGATCGCCGCCAGCTGACGAGATGAAAGCGCCCGCCGTTCCGCGAACTGTTCCCTTACGGAATCGATGAACGCCTTGTCATCGAACACCCGTTTGCCCCGCTTTGATTTGGGACGCCACTCCCTTACTTCGTCCAAAAGCTTGAAGAGCTTCGGAATCAACGGATCGGGCGTCGTCGGCGTAAATCCACTGGGCACGCCTTCCGTTACCTTGGCGAGAATCTCCTTGCCGTCGGGGAGCGTCATGCAATTTTCCCCTACCGCCTTCGCCAGAATCTGGAATTGCCTTACCGAGAGCGGTCGGTTGTGGACCCACTGATCTTTCAACGATTTCAAGAACGGATTTTTCTGCATCTCCGGAATGCGGTCCATGATGTCAAAGCAATACTTCGCCATTTCCGGATCGGCCTTCTCCGTAACCGCAGCGCCAACGGTGAAGCCCGCCGCCTTGAGTCGCGCCTGACATTCCGAAATCTGATCGGCATAGGCGATCGCCACCCGAACCAACGTATGCAACTGCCTCGCCGATAATGGACGCGTCTTCGCTTTCGCCTGTTCCCGTATGCTTTCGACGAAAGCGCGGTCGTCATAAACGCGGTTGCCTACTTTCTTGGGTTCCCGCCAAGTCTTAATGCTGTCTAAAAGCGAGAATACCAATGTGAACTTTTCCGGATCCGGCGGCGGCTCGGAAACTACTCCCCCTACATGCTGAAGGAATTTCGCATAGAATTCGCTCAACATCTGATTCATCGGTTCGCCTTGCTCGGCTACCTTGTCGAGCTCCGCCTCCATCTCGGCGGTATAACCGACATTGAAGAGCGCGTCCATGTGCTTTACCAACCAGTCACACACCAATATCCCGCGCTCAAGCGGTACCAGTTTCTTCTTTTCGGTCTGGGCGTATTCCCGCGCCTTCAAGGTTTCGATCGTCTGCGCGTAAGTGGAGGGACGCCCCACCCCGTTTTCTTCCAGCGCCTTGATGAGCGACGCTTCGGAATAATGCGTAGGCCCCTTGGTTTTTTTCTCATCCGAGATCCACCGGAGCGCCTCCAACTCCTCCCCAATCTTCACCTCGGGCAGATACGCCACTTCGTCGGTATCTTCATCGTCCTCGCCGTCTTTCGTCTTCTTCTTGAGCGAAAGTTTCATGATCTTCAAAAAGCCTTCGAAGTCCACCATCGTCGCGGAAGCCGTAAACGTGTATTCATGGGCGATGCCGTTCTTTACCGCCTTCAACACCACCGTCTTGACCGTGGTTTTTGCATCCGCCATTTGGCTCGCGACAAACCGTCTCCAAATAAGATCGTAGAGCTTTAACTCCGCCGGATCGAGCTTGCCGTCCGCCCGTTTGGGGCTAAGCTCAATGTCCGTCGGCCGAATCGCCTCGTGCGCCCCTTGGGCGTCTTCCTTGGACTTGAAGAAGTTCGGCTTTTCGGGATAATACTCACTGCCGCAGTATTTTACGATAAACTCCTTCGCTGCCGCTCGCGCCTGATCGGAGACATTCACCGAGTCCGTACGCATATAAGTGATCTTACCGTGTTCGTACAGCGACTGCGCGAGCTTCATCGTCTTGCCGGGACCGAACCCGAGCACGCTTGACGCCGCCTGCTGCAAGGTGGACGTAGTGAACGGCGGCAAGGCATGCCGCGTTTTCGATTGCGCCTTGAGATCCGTTACTTCGAGCGCGGCTTCGGCGAGATCAGAGAGGATGCGGTTGGCGAGATCTTGGGACTTCACCTCCGGCTTTTCACCATCCAGCCGCGCGAGCCGCGCCACGAAGGACTTCTCCTCCCCTCTTTTACGCGCTTCCACTCCCAACAAGAAATATACTTCCGGCTTGAACGCGTCGATTTCCCGCTGCCGCTCCACCAACAACCTCAGTGCCACCGACTGCACCCGTCCCGCCGAGAGCGTACGGTTATTCGCGCAGTTGATGTTCTTCCACAAAAGCGGCGATACCCGATACCCCACGAGTCGATCGAGAATGCGCCGCGCCTGCTGGGCATCCACGAGCGGCATATCAATATCCCGAGGTTCCGCAACCGCCTTCAACACCGCACTCTTGGTGATTTCATTATAGGTCACCCGCTTAAAGGGACGCTCACCCGCAGTTTTCTTCAAGACTTCCCGAAGATGCCAGGCGATCGCCTCTCCTTCACGGTCCGGATCGCTCGCGAGATAGATCTCGTCGCTCGCCTTGGTCGCTTCCTTAAGTTCCGCGACTACCTTGGTCTTGCCTTCCGAAATCTCGTAGGTGGGTACGAACTCCCATTTGTCTGCCCCTTTCTCGACGATTTTAATCGCGCCATTCTCCTTGGGGAGATCGCGAATATGTCCGACCGAGCTCTTGACGACGAATTCCGCGCCCAGATACTTTCCGATAGTTTTCGCCTTTGCCGGCGATTCCACAATCAACAATTTCTTTGCCATATATTTTTAGATGATACAACATTCCGCTCAAATTGTCAAGCGCGAAAGTTCATCTTCAGTAAGATCTCGCCATTCCCCGGGCGCAAGCTCTTCCGGCAATTTGAAGGACCCTACCGCCACCCGTTTTAGCGTTAAAACTACTAAATGCGCAGCGCTGCACATCTTGCGAATCTGCCGTTTGCGACCTTCCTTAAGCGTGAATTTTAGGAGCCGCGTATTGTCCCCGTAGTCCTTCAACTCTTCCACCGGTACGGGACGTATCGTATAGCCGTCGTCCATCTTGATCGGCGAGCGCAACACTCTAAGTTTTTCGTCGCTCCAACGTCCCGCGACCTTCACGATATAGACCTTCGTATGCTCGAAGCGCGGATGGGTGAGCCGGTTTACAAGCTCGCCGTCGTTGGACATCAAGAGGAGTCCTTCCGAGTCCTTATCGAGCCTCCCGATTGGCACCAACCGCTCCGGAGTTTTCACCAGCTCCGCGACCGTCCTCCCGCCAAACGGATCGGACATCGTCGAGAGCACCCCTACCGGCTTGTAAAGTACGATCGTCCTCGGCTTTTCTTTCGCCGAGATGAGTTTGCCGTTGACCTTGATCGTAGCCGACTCCTCGAACCTTGCGCCGGGCTCGCGCACAACGAGTCCGTCCACGGTAACCGCACCGGACTCTATCAACGCTGCCGCCCCTCGACGGGATGCTACCCCGGCGTGTGCAAGCAAATTCTGCAAGCGTTCCATGTTCACTTAGATCATCGGATCTTCGGTGTATTCGCCAGGCGCCGGCGTTGACTCGGAGGACTGGAAATTCTCCTTGTTCTTCGACTCCGGCTCCCGATCCCGAAAGCGCGTAAGCTCACGGACAAAGTCCACCCTTACTTCTCCGGTTTCACCGTTACGGTTCTTGGCTACATCGATAATTGCGAGGGTCTTATCCTCCACCTCTTTGCTCTTATCCGAGCGGGAGGGACGCCTCAAAAGAAATACTACATCCGCATCCTGTTCGATCGCACCGGAATCACGAAGATCCGAGAGTTTCGGTTTTTCTTCTTTGTCGCCACGCTGTTCATTCGCACGGGAAAGCTGGGAGAGCACGATTACCGGAATTCGAAGTTCCTTCGCCATCGCCTTGATCTGCTGGGAAATAATCGAAACTTCAATCTGCCGGCTCTGGCGCGCATTTCCTTCATGACAGCAACAAAGCTGCAGATAGTCAATTACGATAAGCTCGATGCCGTGCTGTTTCTTCATACGCCGCGCACGAGCCCTTAGATCCATGATGTCCAGCGCTGCGGTATCATCCACATAAATCGGCGCCCGACGCAGTTCCTCGGTAGCCTTCATGAGATTGGTGGTAAGCTCAGTCCGCTCGTTCTTCATGTAGATATTGCGGTTGAGCTTCCACGTATTGATGCCTGCACGTCCTGCCAGCATACGCCGGGTAAGCGCGTCGACCGGCATTTCCAATGAGAAGATCGCCACCGGATGCTGCTTGCCGCCGTCGAACTTGATCGGGATGTTGTTCATATCCACCCCGAGCGCCACCGATTCGGCAATGTTCATCGCGAGCGAGGTCTTACCGACCGACGGACGCGCGGCGATTACGATCATTTCCGCTGGCTTCAAGCCCTGCAGCTTTTCATCGAGATAGGTTAACCCCGTGGAGAGTCCCTCCAACTCCTTGCCGCCGGTTTCGAAGAGCCGGTCGATGCGCTTGAAGCTATCGTTGATGGCAGCATCCCAGCTTTTGGTGTTGCCGTGATCGGAGTCGATCTCCAGAAAGCTCTTTTCCGCCTCGCCGAGCACTACCGCCGGATCGGGATATTCCCCTTCGTCGTAGCATTTGGTGATCACTTCGGTGGAATTCTCAATCAAAGTTCTCCGCAATGCCTTGGCGACGATAATATTGATATAGTGTTCGGCGTGGGCAGTCGTAGGAACACCATCGACCATCGCCTGGATGTATGGCCCACCACCGACTGCGTCGAGCTTGCCGTTCATCTCCAGCTCGTTGAGCAGGGTGAGAAAGTCCAGCGTCTTCGCCGAACGATTCATCTCCAGCATCTGATTGAAGATCGCGCGGTGACGCGGATCAAAAAACGTCTCCACTTTCACTCCGCTGGTGAGGCACAGGTCCATTACCCGATCCCCGCTGCGAGTGGTGGTGTCTAAAATGATGGAACCTATTACCGCCCTTTCGGCGTCCAGGTTATGCGGTGGTATTCTTTTCTCGTCCATAGCCGCGTATTATATCAAATTTGCGCCAAATCCTCAACGCTTACCGCCGGCTAAAGTTTCCGCACAGTTAAGATAATAAGCACGAATTCGCTCGTAGGCATTGATTATATCAAGCTCTCCCAACACCCGAATCGACGAGCCTGGATCCTCCGGACCGATGCGTCCGAGCTGAATGCGCCTCGCCGCGCGGATGTATTCGTGGATGTTTGTGGACTCTTTCTGCAGCTCCGCGAGTTCAAACGGCTTTCTCGGCGAGCAGATAAGCGGAGTAACCTTAAACGCAAGTTCCGCGACCTTATCATGGATATCTAAGAGGAGCGCCACCGACTTCGCGCTCATGCGCTGTTTTTCGTCCCTTAACCGCTTCACCACCTTATAGACCTTCGCGCATTCATCGGAAACCGACTCGAGTTCATCCGTGAGCCTGAGTAACCGCCGCGCCCGCTCGGACACATCAATCGCCAACCGCTTGGACATGATCGCGCCCAAAAATTCCGTAACTTCCCGCTGGACGGTATCAAGAATATCTTCCCGATGCACCAAATGCTTCTCCGGTCCGGGATCGTTTTCAGTCTCGCCACTGATGACCTTGCGCGCACAATCCAAAAGCTCCAGATCGCTCTTCTTCATAAAGTCGATTTCCGTAAGCGCCTGATCACATGCCAATACCGGAGAAATCTTCGCGCCCATCTTCAAAGTCGAAAGATGCGGCTTTTCATTCTCCGGCTGTTTGATAAGCCGCTCGATGAGCGCACAGAACGGCTTCGTCAACGGGAAGAACAACACGCCTCGACAAAGCGCGAACACCGTATCGGCAATCGCGAGATTGGGAATCATTGCGAACAAATCGAACGCCCAGATGAATACCAATGAACCGAATACATTTGAAAGCGTATGCGCAAGCGCCGTTCTTCGCGCCGCCGCGCTCCCCCCAATCGCGGCGATCCAACCGGTTGCGGTCGTACCGATGTTCGCGCCAAAGAGAACCGCAATCGCTACTTCGTGTGAGATAAGTCCATTCGCCTGCAATGCGATTGCAATCGCAATCGTCGCTGCAGAACTTTGGATTACCGCCGTAAGTAAGGTCGCCACCAACGCAATTTCAAATACACCGAACATATTCGCGGCGGACATCTTGGTGAATACGTGCGTTAGCGACTCATTATTCCTAATCGGCTGTACGCCCTGGGACATGAAATAAAGCCCGAGAAACACGAGCCCAATCCCCACTAACGAAAGCCCGATATGGTGGATTTTCTCCCCGCGCAAGAAGAAATAGAATATTCCTCCGAGAGCCAATCCTCCCAAGCCCAGCATTAATGGACTTGGCGCATACTGGATTATCCACACTGTCGCCGTGGTGCCGATGTTTGCGCCGATTAGTACGTTGAAGGACTGTTCCAAGGTCATTATCGAGGCGGATACGAACCCAACGAGCATCACCGTAATGATGGACGACGACTGCACCAAAATCGTCGAGATTACGCCCGTACCCACTCCCGCCACTCGCTTAGTGGTCGCAAGAGACATTATCTTCCGCAGTGATTGACCCGCCGCCGCCTGAAGACCTTCAGAAAGGTGCTTCATTCCCAACAGGAAGATTCCGAGACCTCCCAACACCGGAAAGAGAATCTCGAGCGCAATCTTCATTTCGTCCCCTTCAGTCGCTTAAGCGCCTTTTCGATATTCCACGGATAGAACATCCCATACATGCCGATAATTGCGAGCAGATACGCAATCGCCACTACGATCTGCACCGGTGCGAAACCGTGATCGGGCAATAAGGGACGCGTTACCTTGAATAGTTCCGCCGGTATCAACATGAAAATCCCCATGATCGCGCGCGTCAGCAGATTCTGCGGCATCCAGATGATGGTGAGGTAAGTCAAAAGCGCCGCCAGCATCCATACGAAGGCGCCATGGGTTGCGGATTTAAGTAAAATCATATCAAACACATCGATACCGATCGTATCGCATTCATACGCCGTCCACAGCCACGCAAAGGCCACCAGCAACCAGGTCAAATACTTCTTTGTCATATTGGAGGTGGGAAGCGGAGTTGAACCGCTGTAAGCGGATTTGCAGTCCGCGACCTAACCGCTCGGCCATCCCACCTTGAGCTAAGTTGCGCGTATTATATCAAAAATCATGCCCGCTCGTCAACCCCACATCTCCCTGGAGTTTCACGATTTTTTGACGGGTAGATTGCAAAGGCAAATGCAAACATGATAGACTTTCCTCTATACAGCTATGCATTCCGCTGCGGATTAATACTTGGCTTCCTTACGGACAACGGAACCGAGTTCAGCGATCCGGATGGTATTGAGCTTTATCGGCCCGACCCAATCCACAGTTCAACGAAACTGCTCCGCGCGGAATCAAACTGTTTTATTGTGACGCCTACTGCTAAAGCCAGAAGCCGCATGTGGAAAGAAGCCACCGCGAACTTAGACGCGTCCTCTTTGACGATGGAGCAAAAATAAAATAGGCTCTCGCGAGAGAGCCAAACCTAACCTTGCGTTTACTTCCGCTCACCTGCATTTACTTCTGCAAGCAACGGTTTTCTTACGAACACTTCATCACGAAATGCAACATTTTGTAAACAACCAATATTCACATTCTGCGAAATCTTTTCACCCACTCCCTAGGGGGGGGCATCTATATGAGATTGAGATTTAAGATTAGAAAGAGATATATGATATGATTGGGGATCAAATTGTTCCCCCTCTGTAGGCATAAAAATCTTATTCTCTGTGCTCAAAAAAGTCAGCCCCGTGTTTGGCAAAGGTCAGCCTTGTGTTTAAAAAACACGGAGCTAAGTTCTCATGAACACGGAGCTAACTTTTTAAAACACGGAGCTAAGTTTATCACCGGTCACAACGCCCTGAGATAGCGGTCAGTTTTGATTTGCTACCACACCCCACATCCTCATATATTCATATATGTGAGGATTGTAGCCCGGAGCATGCGCCAAGCCCCCCCGAACGAAGTTGTGAGTCTACGCTAGAAATGTTGCTACTCTACGCTAGAGCGATGACCAAAGTACGCTAAGAATGTTCCTAA
>R14__coassemble_203_pt1 | contig 48007 bp, 35 predicted proteins | sample R14__metabat2_high_PE_051 | metagenome-assembled genome bin R14 | reverse complement strand
GCGGATGCTTTGCTGCTTGCACTTGCCTTACGAATGTCGTATTTGAAAGTGGTGGCACTGCTACTTTGAATGGTTATACCTTCGGTGGATGCGAGGCGCTAGAATATGCCGATCTTTCGGGGGTAAGTGTGTTGACTGTGCTGGCGGGGGGCGAGAGTAATAGTAAGAATTGGCACTTTAATAAATGTAGCGCGCTGAAGGAAATGGTTTTCAGTTCTGCACTTAACTCGTATTCGACGAATCTGTTTAATAAATCAATGACGGCACTGGAGACCGTGCGCTTCATCGGGGAACCGCCGAAGTGTCTCCTGCAGCCGGTGTTTGCGTACGACAAGTCGGAAAACGGTCTCTCGAAAACTCAGAAGGTGACGACGATTATCGATCGGGAATATGTTGATGACTGGGCTGATTATACGCAGGACGGGATTAATTCCAGCACTTCGACATGGGGAGAAGATTATGTCGAAGAAGGTGTGGACGCCCCGTATCGGCTTTTGATTTATGAAATTGAAGATCCTACGATTATGCCGCCGGTGATTGCAAGTGTTGATTCTTCTGTCGGAGACACTTGGGCTACGGTTACAGTAAATGGGGACTATTTGAACGGCGGAACAATTTATCTTAAACTTGTTGATGTTGATACTCTTGAAACGATTAAGGACGTAGAACTTGAAGAGTTCGGCAAGAGTTATACCTTTGCCGAGCTTGCGGCCGAATATTCTTATTTGTTGTATTATTGGGCGGAAAATGATAACGGCTATGATGGTACGGAGGGAGATTGTTATTCGATAGATATTATCACTTATCCTACCGTCGAACTTGCTGCGAGGGTTGTTTATACTGAATCGACGCGGACGCTTGATTTTCATTACGACACAGTCGATCGTTCAAATGATGATGGTGTAACCATCTATGAAATCGGCAAAGACGGCAAGCGCACTTGGGGAATACCGGATGGAGATGACAATTGGTATAACGACGGTTCGATGATTGATACTAATGTAACCGAGGTCTGTTCAGATAATCTTCGTCCGCGGGTGGAGAAGGTGGTGTTCTGGCCGAGCTTTAAGAATTATCGTCCCAAAACTTGCAGTAAGTGGTTTTCAAGAATGACGAATCTGACATATTCTTGGAATAAGACTAAGGAGTCTTGGTCGCTTACGAATAACGGGGTAATCTTTGAGGGACTGGAAAATCTCGATACCAGCGAAGCTGAGACGCTTGATAATATGTTCTATAACTGCCAACCTGCGGGATATCCCGACCTTACCCATTTCAGGACTAGCAAGGTAAAGAACCTGAGCAAGATGTTCGGTTATAAAGGTTGGAAAGAGATGGACTTAAGTTCCTTCGATACGCGCAATGTTACCGATATGCAAAGCATGTTCATTGGTTGTAACAGCGTCGAGACAATCTACGTCTCGGATTTGTGGAAGACCAATAAAGTCACCAATGCGAAGGATATGTTTTTAAATTGTAGGGTGCTTTCGGGTAAGCCGAAATCAGAGAATGGGGATGGAGATTTCTATGCCTATAAACTCGATTCGGATGGTAAGACGTATGTAGCGGATAATTACCATAGTGATAATCCTTTGGAATATGCGTGTTACCACGATCCTGTCAGCGGTCAGAAAGGCTTCTTTACCTATAAGGATGCGCCCTATATTCCGACTGTCGGCGGCCTCCTCTTCATCATCCGGTAAATTTGCTTATATGTAAGAAGAGATGATGGGATAAAAAGACAAAAATAGCGATGTTTATGGTTGATGGTTGACAAACTATCACGATTTATGATATAATATGGCCCAAAATAAAGCATAAATAGGGGTATTGCTATGATTGGCAGAATAGCTGAGCAGGCTACTTTACGGCGGGCGGCAGATTCGAATGAGTCTGAGTTTGTGGCAGTTTATGGGCGGCGTCGCATTGGTAAAACTTATTTGGTGAGGGAGACATTTGAGGGGGAATTCACCTTTGTGCATTCGGGGCTTGCACGAACCAAGATGAAGGGACAGTTGCACGCATTTCGGAATTCGCTTAAGGCGTTTGGGCATACGAAGTGTCCGGCGGTTACCAATTGGCTGGATGCTTTTGAAGAGTTAAAGAAATTAATCGAGTTGAGTGCGCAACCCAAAAAAATTGTGTTCATCGATGAGATGCCGTGGATGGATACGCCGAAGTCGAGTTTTGTGCCGGCGTTGGAGAATTTTTGGAATGGGTGGGCTTCGGCGCGCAAGGATGTGCTTTTGATTGTTTGCGGAAGTGCAACTTCGTGGATAATCAATAAGGTTATTCGTAGTAAGGGCGGATTGCATAATCGGGTGACGGAACAGATTTCGCTTGCGCCATTCACTTTACGGGAGTGTGAGCAGTATGCGGTGTCCCGAGGTTTGCAACTTACGCAGATGCAACTCGCCGAACTTTACATGGTATTGGGTGGAGTTCCGTATTATTGGCATTTTGTTCAGCCGACGCAAAGTGTTGCGCAGGCGATAGACTATCTCTTTTTTGCGGAAAACGCCAAGTTGAGATGTGAGTTTGAGGATTTGTACGCTTCGCTTTTCAAGACCGATGCGCCTTATGTGAAGATTGTGACGGCGCTTGGAGGGAGCGAGCAGGGATTGACGCGAGAGGAACTTATCAAGAAATCCGGTGTACAGGCAAACGGACGATTTACCAAGTATTTGGAGGAGTTGGAACAGTGTGGGTTTATTCGCAAGTATCATGCGATAGATAAAAATGTAAATGAAGCTATCTATCAGTTGATTGACAGTTTTTCGTTGTTCCATTTGCAGTTTGCGGCGGCCAATCGTCAACAAGAACGTGCATTTTGGCAGAATAATCTGGGAACTGGCCTTTACAACAATTGGCGCGGGCATGCATTTGAGCGGATTTGTCTTTGTCATATAGAGAATCTTAAGCGTGCATTGCAAATTGGCGGAGTGTCGTCAACCGAATGTGCATATCACGGCAATGGGTGCAGATCGATTTGGTAATCAATCGACGTGATGGAATTGCAAATCTTTGCGAGATGAAATGTACTGATGATGAGTATGTCATTGATGCGGCGGAATATGATCGTTTGGTTGCGCGTCGGCAGGCATTGCAAAAGGTGTTGGGCGAGAAGTGCTCAGTTCATCCGATTATGGTGTCGGCAAATGGACTGAAAGCCAATAAGTATTCTACGATTATGATGCAAGTAGTGAAGTTAGGAGATTTATTTGGTTAAAATTATGAAAAAGATAATAGTTAGTTTGGTGGTGCTCTGCACCGCTCTGGGGGGATTGGCGGAAGTCAAGCTCCCGAAGAATAAAGCGAAGTTCAAGCTCGTGGTCCTCGCGGGACAGAGCAACATGGCGGGACGGGGTACGATCGATCCTGCGGACAATAAACCGCATCCTCGGGTAGTGATGCTTAATGCGCAGGGTGAATGGGTGCCTTGCGTGGACCCGATTCACTACGATATCGGTAAGTCGGGTGTCGGGCCGGGCAAGACCTTCGGGGAACTGCTTGCCGATTCCGATCCGTCGATTACGGTTGGCCTTATCCCGACCGCAGTAGGGGGTACGCCGCTCCAATGCTGGGACCCCGGGGCGGTTTCTCCTAAAGGCGGCGGTAAGTGGAAGCCCTATGATGATATGGTCGCGCGGACGAAGCGGGCGATGAAGGACGGCACACTCGCCGCGATTCTCTGGCATCAGGGCGAATCGGATTGCATGCGCCGCGGTGGATATCTTTATCAGTTCCGTTTCCCGGTGATGGTTGAGCGCTTCCGTAAGGAAGTCGGCGCGGAAGGCGTGCCGCTCATCTGCGGCGGACTTTGTCCCAAGATGGAGAATGGCTGGTTTGGTAAGGTGCTCGCGAATGCCAAGCGTTGGACTTGTGAGTATGCGTATGGTCCCGGGAAGTATACGAAGTGTCCCGAAGACGTACAATTCGAAAAGGACAATATCCACTATACCAAGGCATCCCAGCAGGAATTTGCCAAGCGTTATTTCGCGGCGTATCAGGAAGTCGTAAAGGAGCTCGCGAAGGATAAGAATTATTGGAAGAATCCCGACTCGGAGGCGGCGAAGCTCAAGGCGATCGCGATTCCGGATTGGTCAGCGAAAGATGCTGAGCGTCAGATTGGACTTGTACCGGCAACGTTGCCGGAACCGATTGAAAAGTGGGTCTTCCCTAAAGGACGACCGATTAAGGAATAATTTTAAATTACGAATAGTTCGTTACTAAAAGTTCGTAATCGCATTGACAGATAAGTGCGAAAAATGATATAATATAATCCATGAAAGTGAATAATCCATTTTTAATTCGTGGATATATTAATCAAAAATACTTCTGCGATCGCGTGGCTGAGAGTGAAAAAATCGTCTCTTTATTGGAGAATGATGGAGATGTAACCTTGATTGCGCCACGGCGGTATGGCAAAACCGGACTTATTCATAATGTATTCGAGAAGTTGCCTAAGGATACAGTTTGCATTTATCTGGATATTTATGCGACCAGTAATCTCGCAGGTTTTTCCAAGGCGTTGGCGACTGCGGTAGTCGGGGCATTGGATACTAAGATTGAACGGGCGTTCAAGCAGGTTTCTCGCTTTTTTACCAGTTGTCGGCCAACGGTTACTCCGCAGGAGAACGGAATGCCGAAGTTTTCCTTCGATATTATCCCCAGCAATGCGGAGATATCGCTCAAGGAGACCTTCGCCTATCTCAAAGCGCATGAGCGGAGGGTGGTAATTGCGATTGACGAGTTTCAGCAGATTTTAGAATATCCGGAGAAGGGCACCGAAGCGTTGATTAGGAGTTATGTGCAGTTTTTGCCGTGGGTGCACTTTATTTTTGCAGGATCCCGCCGACATTTGATGCGCGAGATGTTTATGTCGGCGAAGCATCCGTTTTATCAAAGCACGGATATTGTAAATTTAGATGTGATTGCATTGGAACGGTATCGGGAATTCGCCGCCGGTTTCTTCAAGGCGAAGAACAAGCCGTTCAATGAGGACGCCTTTGATGAACTCTATCAACGGTTTGATGGAATCACATGGTATATGCAGATGGTTCTGCGTAAACTTTGGGCGGATGGATGCGGGGTGCCGTCGACGGCGGTGGTAAATGAAGCGGTGGAAGATATTGTGGACTCTCGGCGTCAGGAGTATTACGATCTTTATCGGGCGCAGAATGAATCTTCGCAAAGATTGCTGAGGGCGTTGGCGAAGTCCGGTCCGGTGACGGAGCTGATGAGTGGTGCTTTTATTGCGCAATATGGTCTGCGCGCGGCCTCCAGTGTCGCTTCGGCCGTAGCTGATCTTGAGGGTCGGGATTTAGTGTACCGCATGCCGTCCGGTTATGTGGTGTATGATCGCTTTTTCAACATCTGGTTAAAAACGATGCAATAACGTAGTAGGATTTTAAGGAGTAAAAACATGAAAAAGATAATAGTTGGTTTGGTGGTGATTTTCGCGGCGCTGGGGGCGTTCGCGAATACTAATGTCTATACGGCGATTTTCCGGACGAATTGGAAGCAGCCGGATACGATCAAGACGAAGGGTAAGCTCGTACTCCCGCATCCGAACAATCTCAACGGCAATATGTTCATCGGCTGGAAGGCGGATGGCAAGATGTATTCGAAGTGGGACGTTCTCACCATGACCAAGGATATGGACTTTAGGCCCACCTTCGAAAAGTTGGATCTATCGAAGTTCATGGACGGCACCAGCGAGCCCACCAAGCATGAAACTGGACATGGCATTTTCTACGCAATCGGCGATTCCATTACCTTCGGCACTAAGGCGGGCAACGAAAAAGGCGCGTGGCCTAAGTATGTCGCCGAGGCGCTCGCGTTGGACCTCGTTAATGATGCGAAAGCCGGTTCGCGGCTCTCGGCTTGGCGGAGCGTGCTTACGCAGTCCAAAAACCACAATCAATATGTGGAGGACCACGTAAAAGGCGTAACTCGTAATGCCATGCTGGAAGAAATCCGCCGCGCAGGAGTAATTGGCTTTACGCTTGGAGTGAACGATCTCATGTTCAATAATAAGGGCGACGATATCGTTTACCGCATGTATGAGTTCGTCGAGGCGCTACATCATGAAAATCCGCAGGCGTTGATCATAGCGGTTGTTTGCGGGGACTTGAAAGCTTTTCAAGACGGAGGTAAATATGCCGATCTTTGCGAAGAGTCGAAGAAGTATCATGACGGCGTACTCAAGGTTTTGAACGGACCCAAATGCCGTGATTATTGCGTTGCGATCGATGTAGCGGATATTTTCCGCGATGACGCGTGCTATAAGCCGTGCGAGCGTGAGCCGGATGGCATTCATCCGGGTTTCGACGGACAGAAGCGGCTTGCTGAGCGGGTGCTTAAGTATGTAAGCGCTTGTGCGAACGCCAAGGCGGCGCCGAAGTATGAGTTCCCCGAAGAGAACGAAATCGCCGATGAAGCGGGCGTAGAACTGCCGACTAAGGAGGAGATGTGGTCCTATAAAGATGCGGACAAAGTGAAAACTGTGACTCGCGCGAAGGTGTGCTTGAATGGACTTTGGGCATTCAAGGTGGATAACGGCGCGAGTGATTTTTCCGCCTCGCCGAAGGTATCTGAGATGCCCAACTTTTTCAAGGTTCCCGGTGAATGGCCGAAGGACGGCGGACACGATCGCATTGGCATGGCAGTTTATAATGCGCTTGGTGGTGAAGCCTACGGCTCGAAAGTGCGCAAGGTGGATTCCGCTTGGTATGGTCGCAAGGTAATCATTCCGGAAAATTGGGCCGACAAGAAGGTCATTCTCGGGTTTGCGTGGGTGCCGAGTGCGATGATGGTTTATGTGGACGGCAAGAAGGCGGGCGAAGTGTTCTTCCCCGGCGGTGAGGTTGATCTTACAGCGGCGCTTACTCCGGGAGAACATGAAATCGCGCTCTTCACCACCAAGAAAATCGCCGAGAAGATGATGACCGCGTTCGATGCGCCGGATACTGCGCGGCAGTTCTCGAAGAAGGAAATCGATCACGCCGGTATCATGGGTGATGTGTATCTCGCAGGGGAACCGAAGAAGGTGAAGATTCTTTCCGTACAGGCGCGGCCTTCGGTGACGAAGGGGAGGCTCGACTTCGCGGTGGAGCTTACCGGTGAGAAGCCGGCGGGCGCGAGTTTCGTCGCCGAGGTGTACGACGGGGATAAGCTGGTTAAGACCTTCAAGGGCGAGGACCTTATCTTCGGCGGGGAATGGAAGGATGCGAAAGTTTGGGATTTGGATCGTCCGCAGAATCTCTATACGATGAAGGTCAGGATGTTGGAAGGGACGAAGGTAGTGGATGAGCTTTATCCGGAGACATTCGGCTTCAGGGAGATTAAGCTTAAGGGTAAGGACATCATTCTCAATGGTTCGGTCGTGCATTTCCGTCCCTGCAACACCGAGTATTCGCGTCAGGGCGCGGTGGCGAATGAGGATGTTCGCAAGGCGGCGCTCGATTGCAAGAAGCGCGGCTTCAATTCGTGGGTGCCGACGAGTAACTACGGCTTCCAGGAAGGCGACACCATCTTCTTCGAAATGATGGCGCGCGAGGCGAGTGCGGTCGGGATGGGCGTTGTGATTGGTTTGCCGCATCCGAAGGACTTCGACGACCCGAAGAATCCTCACCATTGGCAGTTCGGTCCCGCCTACGATAATCTCGTTAAGCACATGATCCGTCGGCTCCAGAATATCCCGGGCGTTCTCTATTATTCTTCGACCCATAACCAGACCGGATATGAATCGGATCAGAATCCGGCGATCATTTCGGGTAAGCCGGAGGAGATTCCTTCCAACATCGTCAATTGGCGTCAGCGTTTCCGCAAGCTCGCGCTTACGGTGAATGAGAAGTTCAAAGAATTCGACCCGACGCGTCCCGTATACCATCACGAGTCCGGAGCTGAAGGCGATTTCTACACCCTCAACTGCTATCTCGACTGGGCGCCGATTCAGGAGCGTTCGGACTGGTTTGAGCATTGGGAGCTTACTGGCATCATGCCGCTTATCGTGGTGGAATGGGGTGCGCCGCATATCGCCAGCTGGTCGACTTTCCGTGGACCGAACAAGAATATCTGGTCCGCTCGCGATTGGACGCAACATTGCTGGCTTACCGAGTACAATTCGATGTTCCTCGGCGAAAAGGCGTTCACGCCGTCCGATGCGAAAAAGAAGCTCTTCGATCGTACGGAACTTAAGTGCAAGGGCAATGCGAAGTGCTACTACGGCGGTAACTTCACTGAGCCGTTGGAGGATGACCTCGACACCAGCGAAGTGATTGCGCTTTATGAGGCGCGTAACTATCGGGATATGCGTGCGCGGGGAGTGACGAGCTTCCTGCCGTGGGATATCGATGGGAGAATGTTCTATTTCGATGTGCCGGATGAAGAAAAGGCGAAAAAGCCACGCGAAGGGGCGCTCGAAGGACTTAAGAAGTTCGGCGTTGTTAAGAGTGACTATTTCTATCGCATTTTCGATCAGTACCAGCAAAAGCCGCGTAAGACGGCGGAAGTTTTGACCGAGAACTATAAGGATCTGCTCGGCTGGGTGGCTGGTCCCAGCAAGAGCGAGTTCACCCGTGTGAACGATACTTACCGGATCGGGGAGGAAGTTAAGAAGAGCCTTGTAATCCTCAACGATTCCCGTCGCACCCGCACTATCCAGTGGGTGTGGAAGGCTGGTGCGAATCATGATCGGGGCGAAGTGGAGATGAAGCCGGGTACGCGCGTGGATATCCCCGTCGTATTCAAGGCGGAAGCTGACACTACCCAGATCGCGGCGGGCTTTAAGTGCGAATCGACGCACTGGAAGCATCGTGACACCTTCAAGCTCAATATCGTCCCCGCGGCGAAATGTGCGGTCAAGAGCGTCAAGGTGTACGATCCGGAAGGAACGCTTAAGCCGGTGCTCTCGAAGGTGGGCGTCAAGAGTGACAGCAATGCGGAAGTGATGGTGTTTGGACGTAATGCACTTTCGAGTGACAAGGTCGATTTCGCGGCGCTGGTAAAGAAGGGTGGAAAGATCCTCGTTCTCGAGCAGAATGCGGCGATTTTGAAGAAGCTTGGCTTCCGCACGCAGGAGTATGGGCTTAGAAACATGTTTGCGTTTGATAAAGAGTTCGCCGATCTCGACTTGACCGATTGGCGGGGCAATTCGACGATGATCAGTGAGTATCTTCCTGAGGACCCGATGAAGGGCGATTGGGCGTATGGTGAATGGGAAGGCTTCAAGCACCGTAAGTGCTGGCGCGCGGGGAACCGCGGGATTGTAGCGTCCATTTTACCCGAAAAACCGACCAAGGGCGATTATCGGGCGCTGGTGCACGGTTGCTTCAATCTCCAGTATGCGCCGGTAATGGAATATCGCAGCGAAAATGCGGTAGTGGTGTTCTCCCAGCTTGATATTTGTGGACGTACCGAAAGTTCTCCGGAGGCCGAGAACGCGCTCGTGAAGCTTATTGAGTATACCGCAAAGGCCAAAATGCCGGTATATTCCCGCACGCTGGTACTTAACAGCAAAGAAATCGCCAATTGCTTCGATAAACTCGGCATTATCTATGAAAATGTCGATTCGGTCGATGCGGCTAAGGGTGGGGATATTCTTTGTGTAAGCGAGGGGACAGACCCCGAAAAGTTCAATACAGTTGCGGAAAAAGGCGTAAAGGTCGTCTGTCTGGGACTTAAGGCGGCGAATCCCAAGCGTAATGTCTATCCGGCCTATAACGAGCAGATTTTCACCGAACCGTTTTTCGTCGGTATTTCGAATGCCGACTTGCAGTGGGTATATCCGAGTGTGATGGCGCCTTATTGCCGTCCCAACGATCAGGTATTGGCGCTTACGCATCATGGCGAGGGCGTGGTGATTGTCGATTCGGTTGTGCCGTGGGCATTCGACGAGAATGAGATCGCGCTTAGGGTGAATCGTCGGCGTAGCGAGGGACTCATAACTCGCCTTATCGCCAATCTCGGAGGTAAGTTCGCTACCGGCTCGCTTTATGCGGATAAACCTGTGGAGGACGACAATCCTTTCCGCTACTATCGCTGGTAAAATCCAAGCATAGCCCTTAATCGGAATCTTCCCGATTAGGGGCTTGACCGGTAGAGAAATCGCTTCGTCGCCACCGCCTTGCCGCGCTTGACATTGAGGCGCCAGATTTGATATAATACGCACGAATTAGCAACATATATGGATTTAGCGCAGGCGAGAGTTGATATCGAAACGACGGCGGATCTGCTTGAGCGAGCAATGAAGCTCGCTGGGTTGATTTCGACATTGTTTCGGGAACGTGGCTTCCCGCTGGTTATGGTTGGTGGTGGCGCGGTCGAATTTTATACCGAAGGCGGATATATGAGCGGAGATATTGATTTCTGCCGGAAAACGCTGAAATCGGTTCCGCCGAGATTGATGCAGGAGATTGCAGAATCGCTGGGTGGCAAAGGACTTGGACGCAACTGGCTGATCTGTGGAATTTATGTGGATATTCTCGGGGTGTTGGAGTCGGAGACGATTTTGCCAGAGCGTGAGGTAGAAACTCCCTATGGCGTTGTTCGTATATTGCCTTCGGAGCTCGCATTAGTTGAACGCATTCTTTATGCCGAGCAAGATGCTGAGTGTGTAACGTCGGCTCGGCAAATGATGGCGGCTGCGCTTCGAGATCAGGCTTTCAATTGGGGTGAAGCAAGGCGCTTGGCGGATTTACCTGATTTTAAGGTATTGGATCAACTCGAGCAGTTGAAGATGGAAATGGAGCGGACCGATGGCTGAGGTGATTCGGCAAACTTGGGAAGAGTGGCAGTCGTCTCGGGAAGCGAAGCGACAAAATCTTCGCGATTTCGGGCTTGCTTTTTCTTCGCGGCGTCAACATGCGATCGGTAGCCAGGAAAATCGTCTTCGCCGCGCGTTCGGCGGTAATCGTATTCCTGCGTAATTCCATATCTCGCCTGACCGGTTTACCGGGATCCCGGGGGGTGGACGAATTACCTACTATTAAGAGATAAGAGATTAGAGAGAAGAGATAAGATGAGGTGGGTAAAATTTGCGCTTGACGGGGGGGGGTGGTTTTGGTATAATGCCCCCTGAAAATTCGAAAAGGAGAAAAAGAAAGAATTGAATTTTAATTGGCAGCAACCGAAATGGCCTAAGGCCTATGTTAATCGCGATATGCTTAAGGATGAGCTATTGGCGTTTGCGAAGGCTTTTGCTTCATTGAAAAGCTGCCTTGAATCTGCGCAGGATCAAGAATTGACGGCCGAAACCCTTACTAATGAAGCGGTTGTGACGAGCGCGATAGAGGGCGTAAAGGTGGATGAGACGGTGGTGATGTCTTCCATTTGCCGTGCTTTGGGCGTAGTTACGCCGCCGATGGGATTCGCTAAAGACGCTCGTGCCGAGGGTGTCTCCAAGATGATGCTTGCGGTAAGGGAGGGATGGAAGAGTCCGTTGTCGGCTGCTTTGATTAAAGCTTGGCATCGTGATTTGATGCTTGGTGATGTCGGCAGGGTAGCTGTGGGTGATTTCCGTAAGACTCGCGTTTGCGTAGTGTGCCGTCATGCGGATGGAACGCAGGAAATTCTCTTTGAAGCGCCTCCGAGTGCGCAGGTTCCGGAAGAAATCCGCAGATTCGTCAAGTTGTGGAAAATGCCGGCGAAGACTCCAGCGGAAATTGCAATCAAGAGTGCGATGATTCATCCGCATTTCGAGTCAATTCATCCGTTTGAGGATGGCAATGGACGCGTTGGACGTGCGCTGGTCGCGAAGGTTCTCGCCGAAGGGCTGGGAGCGCCGATTATTTTGCCGATTTCTACCATCATTGCGCGTCATCATAAGGCGTATTATGAGGAGATTAATGCGGCCTCACATTCGCTTGACTGGACGAATTGGTGTGCGTTTTTCATTCCCGTACTTACGGAATTGCTGACCAGTTTTGTTGACGCGGCAAAATTTATTGTTGCGAAACGTGCGTATCTTGAGCGGTACGGACAAAGTTTTTCCGATCGATCAAAGAAGGTTATCCTTCGGATGTTTGATGGCGGAGAGAAAAGCGTGACCGCTGGGCTTTCCACTGCGAAATGGATGCGGATGGCGAAGGTCTCGAAACCGACGGCGGTCGAGGATCTGTCGAAACTTGAAGAAAGCGGCGCAATCGTGCGCACGGGACTTCTGACGCGGCTTGAATATCACCTTACCGGCTTTACAAATGGCACATTAAATGGCACATTAAACGACCCGATAAACGATCGGTTGAGCAATCGTATTCTGAAGCTCGTTACCTCTCATCCCGGGGTGAAGCTGCCGTATATTCATTCTGTCGTGTCGGTGAGCCGCCGTACCGTCGCCCGCGCCGTTGCTGCGCTTGTCAAGGTGGGCAAGATCGAACATCGCGGGAGCAAAAAGACCGGTGGATATTTTATAATCGAAGGTAATTTAAAATGATAAGGAGAAAACATATGAAGAAACTGATGATATGGGCGATATCTGCGCTGGCCTTGGTCGGCCTCGCGGAAGGGAAAACCGTCACTTCTACTAAGCAGCTTACGACCACCAGCTGGTCGCAGTATATGCCGCACTCGAACTTTTTACCGCAATACGCGGCGAATTCGACGGATTCGGTCTACGATGGCTCAAGCGCTAAGTGCAATAAGGTCGCGGCTGGTTGTGCGGCAACGGCGTATGCGCAGTTGACGGCTTTCCATGAATGGCCGGTTTTGATTGATGATACGATCCATGCGTATCTTCAAACCCAGAACACTGCCTTCTATCCGGCTGAATATCGGCTCTCGCGGGGTGCGAAGATTGATTGGGCGAATATCTATTCTAACTACTCCTCGCATACCTGTACTGAAGCCGAGCGTTATACCGCGGGTCTCTTGCAGCTCTGGATCGATATTCACGCATCGATGCAGTTCACCTCGAGCGGCTCTAATTCGACGACCGCGCTACCGATGTACAATGAGTGGTATGAAGGACTCAACTATTATCCGAACGAAAGCTCGGATACCGATGGTTATGAAACGATTCGCGCAGCGATGGTGTCGGCGATTAAGACGTCCATTGACGCCGGGCTTCCGTTGATGGCGGGCATTAACTCTTCCGCCGGTGCGCACGTAGTGGTGGTGGATGGTTACCGCGAGTATGATGATGGTACGGCCGATTGCCATGTCAACTACGGCTGGGGTGGAAGCGGTAACACTTGGTATTCGTTGGAATTGGATGTAGTTTCCAAGAACGATTCCCTCTCCGGCGTCTATTCGATGCACATGCCGCGCAAGAAAGCGCAGATTGAGCCGCTCGCTGCTGAAGGCGGCACGAGCGCGACTTTGAATTGGCACTTCCCGAAGTATTGGGCGGATAAGGTAAGTGGCTTTACGGTCAAGGTCTACAAGGCGAATTCGAATACCGAAACTTTCACTGACAACTTTACCGAGAGCGTGGACGATACCTGCAAAGCCCAGCCGAATTCGAGTTATCCGGATGCGTTCAAGATTGAAGATAATACGCTTAAACTTTTCTGTGCTTGCGATCGTGCGGTAAAGTATACTTGGCCGGATACGTTCGTTCCCAATGCGTCGAGCCATTTAACCGCTTCGACCCGTGCATACTTCACCAATGGTGACGTCGGAACGATTGAGATCGCCGTCGGCAATGGTGAATGGACGCCGATTTATACTTGGGCGGCACAGGAGGCGGATGGTGCTTGGGAGAATATCGATCTTGATTTGTCCGCTTACGCGGGTAAGCCTTGTCGCTTCCGGGTGGCGCTTGTCCGTCAGAGCTATGCTGGACGTTACAATCAGTATGGTTATCAGCTGAAGAATTTGAGCATCTCGAACATCGCCAAGTATTCGCTCTTGACGAGCTACAATGCTGGCGCTTCGGCTACGAGTTATACGGTGTCGTCGTTGACGGCGGGTGAGAATTATGCGTTCACGGTTACGCCGACTTTCAGCGATGCGAATTATGTCGGGGAAGAATCGAAGGCCGTCACGATGAAGGCGGTATCGTCCGTTCCTACTGCGCCTGCGATCACTACGAGTGATGTCTATAAGAAGTGCGCCTATAACAATCCTACGGAAATCACGATCGAGTGCAATAGCGCAGTCACTTCGCTCGAAGCGAAGAGCGGATATCTCTCGCTCTTTGATGAGGACGATATCACCGTCGTCAATAATGAAGATAATACCTTCACAGTAACGTTGACGCCGCCTTCGACGATGACTGCTTCGGATGCGGTCTCGAAAACTGATGGTCAGCGTATGATCTTGACTCTCGCGGCGAAAAGTGCGAATGGTGATATTGTCTATAAGGATATGACTCTCGCTTTCTGCACGTCGATGGATGACGGCACCGGCGGAGATGATCCTGAAGAGGAAGATGATCCGGATGCGGAATATTGCACGATTCACTGGAATGTGAACGGTGGCGTAGCGATTGACGACTGGAGGGTGAAAGTTGGTTCCTACATTACTCCGCCGACTCCGGTAAGGGCTGGCTATATCTTCAATGGCTGGCAGTCTTCCGGCTATGATTTCGATTTCACCTACAACAAGATGGGTGAATACGGTGATGAGAGTTTTGACGCCACATGGACGGTTGACCCGAATTATACCGGCCCGACGGTTGATGACGATGATGACGATGATGACGATCCGGTAGTTGACCCAGTGGTTGATCCTGTAGTCGATCCGGACGATGATGACGAGGATGACGAAGACCCGATTGTTGATGAAGGGGAGACGGTTACCATCAACTTGAAGGGCTCGGGCAATGTTTCGCTTGATACCTCGTATGCGTCCACCACGAAGCTTATCATCAACGCCAATGAATCGCTCACTTCGTCGAGCGGCAATAAGTTGACGATTTCGACTGCGGTCAATGTGAAGTCAATTACGATTCAAGGTACGCAGAACGTGACCTTGAAGATGGGCTACAGCGGTTATACGATTACCGCGAGCCAGATCAATGTGTCGGTGCCGAAGCTCATCATTCAAGGTTATGGATATTCAAGCGACACTACCTTTATTTCGGCGACGCATACTTACTTTAAGTACGGCTCAACCTATTCGACTTCGTATTGCTCGGCGACTCCGATGAACATTACGACTCTTGCGCAGGGCGAAAGCTTCCCTGGCGCAACGAGCGGTGATGATGACGACGATGATGAAGATGATCCGGTAGTGACGCAGTATACGGTTACGTTCTACAAGGCGAATGGACAGTCGGATTATCAGGAAACGGTCAACGAAGGTGAAAGCGTTTCGGACCCGGGTACGCCGATTTACAGCGGCTATGAATTCCTCGGTTGGTATATCGACAGCACCAAGGTTTCATTCCCGTATACCCCGACTGCCAATGTCACCATAATCGCCAAATGGCAGCAGATCACATCCGGAGACGATGATGATGACGACGATGATGACGATGACGATCCGGTAGTTGATCCTGACCCTGAGCCAGATCCAGATCCGGTGGATGATGGTGAGATTACCATTACTCCGGTGACGAGTATCACGAGGTCTTATGGTTACGACCTTACCGAAGACTACTATGATGCGCGTAAGCAGGCGATTATCGATCACAAGTTTCTGTTCGTTCTCTCGGGCTCCGAAAGCTGCAATAACTGCGCTTACACCAAGAGCTATCTCGCGACCAAGGCAACGCAGATTGACGCAAAGTATATTATTTACTATGCGAAGTTGCAGAACGGAAATATCCCGATGATGGGACGTTTGCCGCAATACGGAACTTATGATCCTCGTACCATTGATGCCTTCACCGGAACTTACGATGCGGATGGCAATTGGAATCCGAAATGGGCATGGTATTCGGGTAAGGATAATACCTACGCGAGCTTCTATGGTTGGAGCGCCAACCTCGTGGACGATGTATTACAGGCGGTGGAAGATTCCGGCGATGTTATCGGCGATTTCGATCACTTCGAACTTGATGCGCCGACTGCGGCTTTTGTGAATACGCCTACTGAACTCAAGCTCTATGCTCACTTCACCGATGGTACGCGTATGATCGTTGATCATGGCGTCAATTGGAAGGTGAAGAGTGGTTCGGGAACGTTTGAAGAGGAGCGGGGAGTTGGTACGCTCACTGTAACGAGCGGTAGTTCCATCACCATTCGCGTTGAGAATACCTTCTATGACTTCGGCGATGATGATAACTATGTGGAAGCAACGCTTAAGGTTGCAACGGTAACGGATGTCACTTCGATTGAGATTACTTCCAGTGAGTTCAATCTTGAGGACTCGCTTGATGTCCGTATGACCTGCGTTGCAACATTGAGCGATGGTTCTACCGCAGAAGCTCAGCCGACTTGGAATATGACGCTTAAATCGGTGGACTCGTATCCGGCGGAGGCGACGGGGCTTTCCACAAAGCCGAACCCTGGATTTACCTGGGATAGTCGTGGCACGCTTACTTACAAGAGCGGGCGTTTATACGAAAATACCGGCTCTAAGTATGAATATGTCGATTATCCGGGAACTGATTGTCAGGACCATATTATTACGGTTACCGCTACGCTGAATGACATTACGGTCTCGAAGGATGTGCGCGTGTGGGGTCCGTCTCGTATGTGGCCTACGAGCTGGTCCTTGATTACCCAGGCGAAATGTGCCCCGGGCAGCGTAATTCGCGTAGCCGTAAACGAACTTAAATACACTTATGCCGGTAAAGTTTATACCACGACCGACTCGGGGGCGGCGACCTACGATTTGTGGTATTACATCGATTCGTCGAAGGGTATTTTGGTTAACGCTACGACGATGATCGAAATACCGTATAATACCGATTGGGATAGTGAACTTACCGGCAAACTCACGGTTTACGCCCACAAAACTGGCGGTAAATTCACCGGTCACGACGATAAGAACGGCGACACGAAGAATATTACGTTCTATCCTTCTTGGGAGACGTGCTATGGCGTCACCGATGACAATACGGACTCGGATAATGACGGGTTTACGAACCATGAGGAATTGATTCTCGGTACGGAGCCGAACAATAAGGATTCGCGTTGGGCGTTCACTTCGAGCCACTTCGATTGGCCGGACTCGATCTACTACCGCGTGATGTTCATGCAAAGTCAGTATCCTGGTCGTACGTATACGATCGAGGGTTCGTCCGATGGTGGCAAGACCTGGAAAGTGCTCGGTATCGCCGATGGTGACAATCCGGGCGATAACTACATTACGTCGAAGGACGTAGCGACGGCGGAAAGCTGTCGACTCTTCCGGGTGAAGGCGAAGCTGGATGCGCTCCCGACGGAGGAGCTTACGATTTCCGGTTATGGTATTTGGACCGACCAGACGATGTCCGTTACGCCGGGAACGGTTTGGCAGGCGATGGTAGCGGATGCGAATAATGAATCGTATGATATCAATATTGATTTCGCTGCGGATACTACGAGCGGAACCGCGATTTTGACGGTGCCGACTGCCCAGACGCTCGCTTCTACGCTTGGACGTGTAAAGCCGACGCAGGCATTGCGCGATGCCGGTTGGAGCTTTGAGACTTCGACCTCGGAGAATGGTGTCTTTACGACCTTCACCGCGGTAAAGGAGTCCACCCCAACTCCCTCCACCCGCAAAGGCTTCACCATCTTTTATTACTAACCCGCTCGTTTAGCTTCGAGATCGATTTTAGTTAACTCCGAGCGGCAGTCTCACGCTACCGCTTCCAGAGTATACTAAGCTTCGCGCGATTTACTCATTGATAGCCGATGGAAATGTTTTTGTATCTGCCTTCGGCAGTTAATGCAAGCCTTCGCTGGGTATGCACTGGGGTCTGGGGCAAAGCCCCAGCTCTAAAACAATAATAGAGCCGGCTATTGGCGAATAGATTGAGCGGAGCATTGACAATTCAGAAAGCGGTAGCGTAAGTTTGCCGCTCGGAGTTAATTTAAAACGGTTGCCCCGAAATCGGACCTAAGTTGAGAGCAAGGAGCGAAGCAAAGGTTAAGGCGAAAGGTGGTATACATTAAAACGGAATTATGATATAATACACTACTAATCATGGTAGATGTATCGAGTATTCGCAAATTTAAGGACGCTGACGACTACCGCAAGCGGTTTGTCGTGCAGAGTGAAATAGACAAATACTTACCTAACGGCAAGCATTTCATCGACGATGAGCTCATCAATAAGCTCATCACCAACATTGACGGCCTCAAAGCCGATCCGGTAAAGGTTCGTGAGATTATCGCCAAGAGCGAAGCGACTTGCGAAACGTTGCTCCCCGAAGAGACTGCAGTGCTGATGCAGGTGGACCCCGAAAGCGATCCCGAACTCTTCGAAGAGATGCGTGCGGCAGCCGATCGAATCAAGCGCAAGGTGTACGATAACCGCATCGTCATGTTCGCCCCGCTCTACATGTCTAACCTCTGCGTGAACGGTTGTAAGTACTGCGGATTCCGGGAAGGCAACGCCTTACAAAAACGCCGCGTATTGACGATGGACGAGCTTAAGGAGGAACTCGACGTACTCGCGGGACGCATCGGACACAAGCGGCTCATCGCGGTTTACGGCGAACACCCGACGACTTCGACGGAATATATCGCCGAAACGATCGAGACCTGCTATGCACGCAAAGTGCCCGCGCCGAAGACCGGCAAGCTCAACAATATTCGCCGCGTAAATGTTAATGCGGCGCCGTTGCCGATTGCGGACCTTAAGGTCCTTCGTTCGGTCGGTATTGGAACCTTCCAGGTGTTTCAGGAGACGTATAACCGCAAACTCTACGAATCAATGCATCCGGCGTGGAGCGTGAAGGGCAATTACGATTGGCGCACTACGTGCTTCCACCGCTGTCTCGAGGCGGGGGTGGACGACGTAGGGCTCGGTGTACTTTATGGACTTTGCGATTGGCGCTATGAACTTTTGGCGACGGTGATGCATGCGCGCGACCTTGAGCGGTGGTTTAATATTGGTCCGCATACGCTCTCATTTCCGCGGCTTGAACCGGCGAGTGGTACGAAAGTTCCGGAGGAGAGTCCCTGGCTAATTGACGATAAGACCTTCGCGCGCATTCTCGTAATCGCCCGACTTTCGGTGCCTTACACAGGCATGATCGTAACCGCGCGGGAAAGTCCCGAATCGCGCAACCGCGTGCTCGATCACGGTATGACCCAGCTCGATTGCTCCTCGAATATTGCGATCAAGGGCTACAGCGATTTCGAAAACGAGGCGCATCAGGAAAAAGAGCGACAGCAGTTCATGTTGGGCGATAACCGGTCCATCGACGAGATGGTGCGCTATCTTGCGTCGCGGGGTACGATCACCTCTTTCTGCACGGCTGGGTATCGTTGTGGACGCACCGGCGGATGCATTATGGACGCCTTGAAAACCGGACGCGAAGGCAAGTTCTGCAAGATCAACGCCGTCCTTACTTTTAGGGAGTGGCTTGATGATTTCGCGAGCGAAGAAACGCGTAAGATCGGCGATGAACTTATCGCGAAGGAACTCGCCGGAATCAAGGAGTGGTTGCCCAAGTTTTATCCCACGGTAATGAAGCAGTACGAAGCAACTTGTCGTGGAGAACGTGACCTATTTTTCTGAAAATTTGATATAATACGCATAGATGAAAAAGAATTACCTTGCAGTTTTGACGGTTTTAGCGGTTCTCCCCGCGTTCGCTCAACAGGCCGATCAGGTCGGCGTTGGCGGAGGTCCGAGCATTCGTTATGCGACGGATGCGTATCCCGGCTTTGATAACGGGGCCGATCAGATCAAGCCCTCGCGCAAGGAACCGCGATTGATGGCGTGGTGGAATGGACCTAAATACGACAACCCCGAAGATCAATTCGCCTACGCCAAGGCATTGCAGCAGAACGAAGGCAATTACTCGAAGGCGGCGAAGGCCTACGATGCGCTGGTGAGAGAGTGGCCGACGGCGAAGGATGCAGTCAAGGCACAGATGGCGCTCGCGGATATCCGTTATTTTGATGATGAGGACTACGAGGAGGCGTTCGAAGAATATCGGTATCTGCTGGACTTCTACTCGAGCCGTTGCGATTACAATGCGGTAGTTGACCGCCTCTATGAGATCGCCGGTAAACTGCGCGAAGAAGGTAAGACCATTATGTTCTTTCGGTTTAAGAATTCTACCGATGTGCGCAGGGCCTACGAGGCTTGCGTATTAAGGGCGCCGGGAGCGAAATGGGCGCCGGAAGCAATGCTCATCATCGGCAATATTCGTGAGGACGAAGAACAGTACACCGAAGCTGTGAAGGTATACGAAAACCTGCGTAACCTCCATTTCGATACTCCCGAGGCACGTGCGGCATTGGCACGGGAAGCCGCGGTGAGAATGCAGATTCTTTCGGACTGCGGTTACAACCGCGAGCGTTATCAGGATACGCGGGGCTTTCTCGAGTTGGCGCTTAAGAACTGCGACAATAAGGATCGTGCGGAACTTGAGGGCTACTTGACCGAAGTTAAGGCGGCGATTGAAGATGCTGCCTATGCGTCGGCGAAGTTCTACGATTCCAATATGCGTACCCGTCGCAGTGCGATCAACGCTTATGAACAGTTTTTGAAGGAATATCCCGACGGCATTCACGCCGAGGAAACTAAAGCACGACTTAACGAACTCAAAGGAACAGAAGAATGAGCGGAATCAAACTTACGATGTATTCGCTGGTGGCGGCTTCGGCGCTGCTGATCACCGGTTGCGGCGGAGTGTATACTTGGCGTCCGTCAGTGCCTGAGAATATGCGCACGGTAGTGGTGCCGACTTTCCGGAACGAGACTGAGCTTACCGAAATCGGGAGCGTGGTGACCCGTCAGGTATTGCGCGAGTTCCAGCGCGAAGGCACTTTCAAGCTTGCGTCCTCCGATGAAGCGGCGGTGGAAATCCAAGGCGTGGTGAAAGCAGCTTCGCTCGGTACGATTGGACATAACCGGCGCAATTATAGCCGCGTTACGGCCTCCGACTTCAAGCTCGTGGTGGAGATCTCGGTAATCGATCGCAAGAACGGCAAGGTGGTGCTCGATAACTATCCGCTGGAAGCGTCCGTCTCGACGGTCGCGGGAATGGATAACAATACGGCCGAACGGGATGCTTCGGGCAGGGCGGCGGATGCGCTCTCACGGGAGATCGTCGATCGGGTTATGGGACTTAAATGGTAAGGAGGCGCGATTATGGAAAATAATGCGGTACATGCGGTAATCGAACTAAAGATAACTCCTCAGCGGGAGAGCGGCTTCGGCAAGATCGCAGAGCGGGTAGCTCATTTCGAACAGGTGGAGGCGTGCTTTTTGATGAGTGGCGCTTATGACCTCTTGGTGTTCGTCAAGGGCGACAGTTTGCAGGATGTCGCGCAATTTGTCGCGCAGGATCTTTCCACAATTGATGGCGTCATCTCGACTGCCACTCATTTCATGCTTAACACCTATAAAGCGAAAGGCGTTGCTGAGTCCCTCGGCGATAGCCGTATCGCGGTAAGTTGATTATGGCAGTAGACTTAGCTCAGAAGGCCCAGAACTTCACCAATCGCGGACGTCAGGCGATGGAGTCCGGCAAGTTTGATCTTGCCGTGGATATGCTGATGGAAGCGATCATCGCGGCTCCGGATGTGTTGGAGACGCGTAAACTCCTGCGTGCGGCGCAAATTGCCCGTTTTCGCAAGAATGGTAAGCCGGGTTTCGGTGCGAAGCTTGGCTATATGATGGCGCGGCAGAAGATTTTGGGATTGGTCAAGAAGGGCCAAGGCGCTGAAGCGATGCTTGAGGCGGAAAAACTCCTCGCTTTGAATCCGCTGGATGCGGATAACATCGAGGCGGCAGTGAAGGCGGCGGAGGCAGCAGGTAAGGCCGATCACGCTGCGATTACGATCGAGGCGGCGTATGAGTGCTCGAATCAGGATCCGGCGCTCTTGGAACGCGTGGCAACTTACTATACGATGGCGAAGCGCTGGGATAAGGTGAGGGACGCTTATCAGAAGCTTTCGGAACTCAATCCCGGTGATGCGCGGGTAATGCAGCTACTTAAGAATGCCGAAGCGCAGGCGACGATGAACGCCGGTTGGACGGAGACGGCAGGTAAGAAGGGTGGCTTCCAGAATCTGATCGCTAACAAGGAACAGGCGGCGAAACTCGATGCGGCGAATAAGGCGGTCGTCTCGGGTGACGATGCTGAACTCCTCATTCAGGAAAAACTGAAACAGATTGAAGCCGAGCCTAAGAACATGAATGCCCGTCGGGCGTTGGCGCGTATCTATATTCAGAGCAAGAAGTACTACGAGGCGATCGATGTGCTTACTCAGGCGATTGAGGCGTCGGGGACAATGGACCCAGAACTCGACCGCATGCTCTCGCAGACGAAGATTCAGTATTACGATCAGCAGATCGAACTGTTGCGTCAGAATGGGCAGACGGAAGATGCGGACAACATGGAGGCGGAGAAGAATCAATTCGTGTTCGACGATCTTGCGCAACGGGTTGAGCGGTATCCGAACGATCTGCATCTGCGGTTCGAACTCGGCAAGCAGTATTTCACCTACGGCTATTATGACGATGCGCTTACCCACTTGCAGTTGGCGCAGAAGAGTCCTAAAGATCGTCTCTGGGCGCTCTACTATCTGGCGATGTGCTTCTTGAACCAGGGCCAGACGGACATGGCGGTCATGCAGTTAGAAACTGCGCGGGATGCGATTCCGACGATGGATGAGCTCAAGAAGAAGGTTGTCTATCAGCTTGGACTTTGTGCCGAGGCGGCAGGTGATCTTGAGAAGGCGTACCAGTATTATAAGGACGTCTACTCCACCGACGTCGGTTTTGAGGACCTCTCCGAACGAATGCTGGCGGTCTCGCAGGCGATTAAAGCCCGCGGATGATTTGGCAGCCCCAAGGAGAGTCGAACTCCTCTACCAAGCATGAAAAGCTTGTGTCCTAGCCGATAGACGATGGGGCCTAAATCGTTAAAACGTGTGTAGTATATCATAAATCATGACCGATAGTCAAGCGTATATTGCATTTAATTTAACTGACAAGGTAGGCTTCGCTACCGTGGAGAAGCTCGCGCAGGAGGCGGGTGGAGTGGTTGCCGCTTGGGAAAGATATCCCCGTAAGGTCTCGCGCACTGGAGGAGAAGTCGAGTGGGAACGCGAAGAAGAACTGGCGGCGAAGCGCAATGTCAAATTGGTGACGCTTGCCGATGAGGAGTATCCCGCGCATTTGAAGTCCGCCCCCGGTGCCCCGCTCGTATTGTATGTAAAGGGGGATGTAAGCGCGCTTAAGAAGCCGGCGCTCGCGTTGGTGGGGACGCGTCGGGCGACGCAGTATGGACTTTCCATCGCGCATAATCTCGCCTATGATCTCGCGCAGGCGGGGTGGTCGATCGTGTCGGGCTTGGCGCTCGGGATTGATGCTGCTTCGCATCGGGGGGCGTTGGAAGCGAAGGGAGTAACGGTAGGCGTGATCGGGTCGGGACTTGATCGATTCTTTCCCGAGGAGAATTTGCCGCTTGCGAGGGAGATGGTTGAGAATGGTGGGGCGGTGGTGAGTGAATTTCCATTTGGGAAATCGGCGGACCAGACAACCTTCCCGATTCGTAACCATGTGGTAGCAGCGTTGGCGCGGGGAGTGATTGCGGTGGAGTCGCCGGCGAAATCGGGTACGCTTATCACTACTTCAATCGCGGCGGATCTCGGGCGAACGGTGATGGCGGTGCCGGGACGTATCGATAGTCGCGCGTCGGTAGGGTGCAATGGGCTCATTCGCGAAGGGGCGATATTGGTGAGAAATGCGGATGATGTGCTGGAGGCGATGAGCGAGCTCTTTCCGCCGTCCATGAAGCGCACAAAATCACCGGTGGAAGAACAGAGTGCGCCGGATTTGGAGCGGCCGACATACAGCGTGGAAGAAGCGATGGTGATGCTGCATGTGGATGAGGATGGCATTTCGATTGATGATCTCGTCCGCAAGACCGGTCTTAAGATAGATAAGGTAAACTCGCTGGTGATGACGTTACGGCTGAAGGGTTTTCTTAAATTCCTGCCTGGTAACCGCGTTGGCTGCGTGTAAATACGGTTAGATCGCGGTTGTGATTAAGCGAATCGAAGCTCATGATAATTTTAGCGAGTGGTAGTCCCAGACGAGCGAAGATTCTTTCTTCGTTAGGAGTGGACTTCAAGGTCGTTAAAAGTGACGCGCCGGAAGTTGCCTATCCTGGTGATCCCGAGCGGACTGTGCGCGAGAATGCACTCGCGAAGGGTAGGGCGGTTTCTGGGACTGATGTTCTATCGGCGGATACGATTGTCTGGTGTGAGGGGAAAATTTATGGTAAGCCACGAGATCTTGCGGAGGCGAAGGTCTTTTTGCAAGAACTTTCGGGCAAGACCCATCAAGTTTATACTGGGGTTGCATATAATGGCGAAACGGCAGTAGAGGTAAGTAATGTGACTTTCAAGGTGCTTTCCGAAAAGGCGATTGATGATTACGTTGCGCTCGTTAGGCCCACAGATCGTGCCGGAGCTTACGATATCGATGATTATGGTCCGCTCATTGTCGATGGCTATGATGGTGAATATGAAAACATTATGGGCCTTCCTTTAGCCCCTCTCAAAAAATGGGGTATTCGATAAAATTTATTGGAGTTTCCCAAAAATTTTAGTCAGGAAGCGAATGAAGCGCGACCGGAGTCCCGACAGCTCGCCCGAACCGTAATCAGCGGGCACCCCCGACATGATTTCGACGCGCGCGCATAGCACGCGCCGGTTACCCTCGGGGGTCGAAATCACATCGGTCCCGCTGATATCCTCTCGTGCGACTGTTCGGCTCCTCCGGTCGCGCCTTTAAACTAACCTTCGGGTGGCTAAAAGACATTTGCGTAATATAATGCGAAGATGTATCTTCGCGCACAGGACACAGGAGAAAGAGATAAGAGATTAGAGAGAAGAGATAAGATATGGTGGGAAAATTTAACCGAGGAGGTAACGAGGGGTGAGATGACGAGTTGAGCGAGAGCCAAAGGACCGGTTCGCCGGTTTCGCGGCAAGACGCAAGCGAGGCAACGAAGCGGCAGCATGACGCGAGGCAGGATCGCGCAGCGGATTGGCGATGAAAACGGCGGGAGGGACTTTTGGCTACGAGCGGGAACGAGGCTCGAACCCCGAAGTTAAGGCGAGAGCCTGGCCGACGAGCTCGACCAGAGATGCCAACTGGGCCGATATCGGGGCTGAGCGCAGCGAACCGAGCGCACCTAACTAAAACGAGACGATTTTAGCAGGACTGCGCCCCGAAGGCATACTCGTGTATGGCGAGCGGGCGCAAGGACGCTAAAAGCGGCCGTTTTAGGATGGGAGCACGGTTGCCCCGAAATCGGCCCAATGTTGTAAGGCAAGGGGTAGTGATGAGATTTTTGAGGAGACTCTAGCAAAATTTATGCTGGCGTTGCGCTATGGAAATATGATATAATACAGCATCCATTTAAGAAAGGGGAAAATCAAGATGGCGAAAGAAACGATTAAGACTGGCAATACCGCGCTCGATGCGGTGATGACGCAAATCCGCAAGGAATTTGGCGAGATGGCGATTATGCGGCTCGGGCAACAGCCGATCGAGGCGATACCGGTAATCTCTACGGGAGCGTTGTCGCTCGATTTGGCGCTTGGGGTTGGAGGTCTGCCGCGGGGACGCATCGTGGAGTGCTACGGACAGGAATCGTCCGGCAAGACGACGCTTGCGCTGCATGTGGTAGCGAATGCACAGAAGGCGGGAGGAGTTGCGGCCTTCATTGATGCGGAGCATGCGCTTGATCCCGGTTATGCGAAGAAGATTGGCGTCAATCTCGATGACTTGATCGTCTCCCAGCCTAACAGTGGAGAAGAGGCGCTTACGATTTGTGAGCAGTTGGCGAAATCGGGCGCGCTTGATGTGATCGTAGTGGACTCGGTAGCGGCCTTGACCCCGCAGGCGGAAATCGACGGCAATATGGGCGATAGCCACATGGGTCTGCAGGCGCGGTTGATGTCCCAAGCGATGCGCAAACTCACGGCAGTAGTGGCGCAGACGAAGACCTTAATCATCTTCACCAATCAGGTGCGCGAGAAGATCGGCGTAATGTTCGGCAACCCTGAAACCACGCCCGGAGGTAAGGCGCTTAAGTTCTATGCTTCGTGCCGGCTTCAGGTTCAGCGCATCGGGGCGATTAAGACGTCCGCCGGTGAAGTAATCGGCAATCGCACGCGGGTAAAGGTGGTTAAGAACAAAGTTGCGCCGCCGTTCACCGAGGCCGAATTCGACATTTTGTACACTTGCGGCATCTCCTATGAAGGTTCGGTATTGGATGCCGCATTGGTGCGGGGAGTGGTCGAGAAGCGCGGTAGCTGGCTCAGCTTCGGGGATGAACAGCTCGCGCAGGGATCGATGGGCACGATCGAATATCTGCGGGCGAACCCGGAGGTAACCGCGAAAATCGTGGCGAAGATCAAGGACGCTCCGGTGAATCCGGCGTTGGCAAAGAAGAAATAATTTGAAAGCGGTAGTTGTGCTTTCGGGCGGACAAGATTCCGCCCTATGTTTGGCGCTCGCCGTGAAGAAACACGGCGCCGATGAAGTTGCGGCGATTACCTTTGCTTACGGACAGCGACATGCGGTGGAGACGAGATTCGCGCGGTCGCTGGCGAAGCATTTCAAAATCGCAGCGCATAAGACGGTGAAGCTTGATTTTTACAAAGAGCTTACGTCAAATGCGCTCTTGAATCACGGGCTCAAAATTACTTCAAACGCTAAACCTCGAGCTTCTGCCGCGCCAGTCCCGCCGAATACCGTGGTTGAAGGACGTAATGCGTTTTTCCTGTTGGCGGCTTCGGTTTGGGCGAAGGAACTTGGAGCGACGGAAGTATATACCGGAGTATCTGAAGCGGATTATTCTGGTTATCCGGATTGTCGCAGTCGATTCATTAAGGCGCAGGAAAAAGCGACGCGATTGGCGCTCGAGTATCCAATAAAATTCGTGACGCCGTTTCAACGTCGCACCAAAGCGGAAGAATGGGCGCTCGCGGATAAGCTTGGACTACTTGATTACATCCGTAAACATACGGTTACCTGTTATAATGGTATTCCTGGCGATGGCTGTGGGAAGTGTCCCGCGTGCAAGCTCCGGAATCGGGGACTAAAGGAGTATTATGCCAGAATTGCCTGAGGCGGAATCGATTTCTCGTGCGCTCAATCGGGCGTTAAAGAAGAAGCGCATCACGAAAGTGGAGGTGTTTAATCCACGGCTTCGCACCAGTCTTGAGCCGCTTAAGTCGGCGGGACTCGAGAACTTAGAATTTACTGGTTGTCGTCGTCGGGCGCGCTATGCGGTAGCGGATCTCAATGATGGGCGGGCGCTCACGATGCATTTCGGTATGAGCGGAGTAGTGCGGGTAGAGAGCGCGAACGTTCCCCGTCGCAAGCACGAGCATGTATGGATTCATCTTTCGGATGGCAAGGTGTTCAAATTTGAAGATCCGCGGCGATTCGGGTTTCTGGAGGTGCAGAATATCGGTGCGGATGGTTGGCCGGAGTGTCTCAATGGTATCGGGGTGGAGCCGCTGTCGGAGAGGTTCACCGGTAAATTTCTTTTTGCGGCGAGCAGGGGACGAAAAAAGCCCGTCAAAGAATTCATCATGGATAATGCCGTTGTCACTGGAATCGGCAATATTTACGCGGCGGAAACGCTTTTCGCGGCAAAAATTGCACCAATCAGACCGGCGGATACATTGACGCGGGAAGAGTGCGATTGTATCGTCCGCAATGCCAAGCGTATTCTTAAATTGGCGATAAAGTGGGGTGGAACGACAGTAAGTGATTTCAAGAATGTGGATGGTAGCGAGGGAAAATTCGTGCAAAAGCTCAAAATTTACGGGAAGAAGCGCTGTCCGGTGTGCAAAACTGAGATTGCGAAGGTCGTTCTTGGTGGGCGAACAAGTTGGTATTGTCCTAAATGTCAGTATTGACCGATGTGGGTGAAATATGATAAAATACACATTTGTGTAATCAGAAAGAGTCATAAATGAAACAGATAGGTGTAGGTATATTAGGTTTCGGCACCGTGGGAGCGGGTGTCGCGGAAGGTCTTTTGCGTAATCGGGAGATCTTTACCCAGCGTTTGGGCGTTGAGGTCGTTTTGAAGAAAATCGCCGATCTCGACATCGTGAAAGATCGCGGGGTGAAGATTCCTGAAGGCGTGCTCACTACGGATGCGATGAGTGTTATCGCCGATCCGGAGATCGGGATTATCGTGGAGCTTATCGGCGGCACGGGTATCGCCAAGAAGTTCATTCTTGAAGCGATCAAGGCGGGTAAGAGCGTAGTTACCGCCAATAAGAAACTGCTTGCGGAGTGCGGTCAGGAGATTTTTGCGGCGGCAACGGAAGCAGGAGTCGATATCTACTTCGGGGCGGCGGTAGGCGGAGGAATCCCGATCATCCGTTCGCTTCGCGAAGGCCTCGCGGGCAACGAGATCGAGTCCATGAAGGGCATTTTGAACGGCACCTGCAACTACATCCTCACGCGGATGATTCGTGAAGGAGCGGCATTTGACGAAGTGCTTAAGGATGCACAACGTCTCGGTTTCGCCGAGGCTGACCCGACGCTCGACATTGACGGCTGGGATACTGCACATAAGGCGTGTCTCTTAGCTTCGCTTGCGTATGGATTCTATGTGTCTCCGCATGACATTCCAGTTTCGGGCATTCGCAATCTTTCGAATATCGATGTAGTTTATGCCGGCAAGCTCGGTTACACCATTAAGCTCGTGGCACATATCGCCCGCGAAGGCGATCAGGTGGAGGTAGCGGTAGCGCCGACCTTGGTGCCGGAGAATCACATGCTCAGCGCGGTGAATGAAGTGTTCAATGCGGTGATGGTGCATGGCGATCTGGCGGATGACCTCATGTTTTACGGTAAGGGCGCGGGACGTGCCCCGACGGCTTCGACGGTAATCGGGGATATCGGCGACATTGCCCGCAACATCTCCAATGGGTCCGCGCGTTATCGCAGTGCGATTTCGACGGCTAACGAAGGTAAGCTCAAACTGCGCGAAGCGGACGAGATTGCGTCCAAATTCTACATTCGTTTGATGGTGGAAGATCGTTGCGGTACGTTCGGTCAATTCGGGACGATTTTCGGGCGGCATAATGTTTCCATCAAGCTGGCGACGAGTCATGAATTCGTGAAAGGCCAGGAGCTCGAGAATGCCATTCCGGTGGTAATTCGGACCCATCACGCCAAAACTAAAGATGTATTGGCGGCGCTTGAGGAGATTGAAAAGGCCGGTATTATCATCGGCAAGAGTGTATATATGAGGATGATTTAACGATGAAGGTATGTAAATTTGGCGGCAGTTCGTTGGCGGATGCCAAACAACTCAGCAAGGTAATTGATATCGTGCTGGCGGATCCCACGCGCAGGATCGTGGTGGTATCGGCCCCGGGCAAGCGGCATACGGGAGATACGAAAGTAACGGATCTCTTAATTGAGCTCGCCGAGACTGCGATTAAGGGCGAGAATACTGATCGTCAATTCGGAGCGGTGGTCGAGCGCTATGCGGAAATCGCGGCGGAACTCAAGCTCGGTGAGCAGATTGTAAGGGATATCGAACTTGATCTCACTGATCGGCTCGGACAGGTGACGAAACTCGAAAACAAAGAATTTATCGATCTCATGAAGGCATCCGGCGAGGATAATAACGCCAAGCTGGTAGCGGTCGCTTTCGCCGCGCGGGGTAAGACGGCGCGGTATGCGAGCCCCAAGGCGACGGGGATGATTCTTAAGGGTGAGTTTGGAGATGCGCAGCTTGATCCTGAAAGCTATGAGCTGTTGGCGAAATCGTTCTCGAATTTCGACGGCGTGGTGATTTATCCGGGGTTCTTTGGTTATACCCGTGATGGGAAAGTTGCGACTTTTCCGAGGGGCGGTAGCGACATCACCGGTTCGATTCTGGCGGCGGCGGTTTGCGCCGATGTTTATGAAAACTTCACCGACGTCGATTCGGTTTATCCGGTGGATCCGCGGATCGTACCGGAAGTGAAGGACGGTGAAGGTATCGCCACTATGACATATCGGGAAATGCGCGAACTCGCTTACGCCGGATTCGGAGTGTTCAATGACGATGCGGTGATTCCGGCGGTTAGGGCGCGTATCCCGATTAACATCCGCAATACGAATCATCCTTCCGAGCCGGGCACGATGATCGTGCAGTCGCGTAGGGTGGTGCCGGGCTCAATCGTAGGTGTAGCTGCGGAAGGTGGATTCATCAATATCGTAATCGACAAGTATCTCATGAACCGCGAAATCGGGTTTGTGCGCAAGGTATTGTCAATTTTCGAGGAAGAAGGCATCGCTTTTGAACATATGCCCTCCGGAATCGACTCGATTTGCGTGGTGGTGAAGTCGCAGTACATGACGAAAGAAGCCGAAAAGCGGGTGGTGGCGCATATTAAGCGTGAGCTCAATCCCGATTCAGTCACTGTCGCGAGAGACATCGATATTCTGATGATGGTCGGCGAAGGTATGTGTTATACCGCAGGTATGTTCGCCAAGGCGTGTCTCGCGCTGGCATCGGCGGGCATCAACATTTCCATGGTTAACCAAGGCGCTAGCGAAGTGAGCTTCATGCTCGCCATTCGTTCACAGGATCGTACCGAAGCGGTTCGGGCGCTTTACAAAACGTTTTTTAAATAATAAATTCAGCGGAGAAAAGTTATGGCCGAGAACAAAGAATGGTATGTCAATACGGATGAGGACAAGGTGTATGGTCCTGCGGACCTCGCGAAGGTAATCGCCTGGGCGAAGGAAGGACGGATTACGCCTACCAGCAAGGTCTCTACTGATCGTGAGAACTGGACGCCTGCTCCGCTCATGAAAGAACTGGATATGAGCTGGCTCGTGGAGACTCGCTTCGGCAAGCTTTATGGACCTTACTGCCATGAAGTGGCGGCCAAACTTTTCGAGACTGGAGAAGTTCCGCCGAACGCGCGTATTTTCCGGTTGGCGGAAAACGGACTGGATACGTCCGCACCGGTAGTGGTGGATGTGGATGTAGAGAAGGTTAATGCCGAACTTAAGAAGACGAAGGATGATTTCGCGAAGGAGAAGACGGAATTCGAAAAGGCGAAAGCGGAACTCGAGCAGAAAGTCAAAACTCTCGAGGAGGCGGCGAAAAACGGCAAGCAGGTAGTGACGGCGGATCCGAAGGTGAATGCTGAGCTCAATGCTGCGCGCAAGCGGGTGGTAGAGTTGGAGTCTTCCATGACCGAAGTAAGCGGCAAGCGTGCCCGTGCGGAAGTAATGCTCGCTGATCGTGAGAAGCAGAATGCGGCGTTGGTGGCAACGGTAAATCAGCTCAAAGATCAGCGCAGTCAGTTGGAGGCGCAACTCGCCGAAGCGACGGGACGTCACTCGGGACTTGAAACCGTGGTAATGGAGCTTAAAGGCCGCAAGACCGAGGTGGAAAAGGAAAACGCTGAACTTACGACGCAGAAAGCCGAACTGGAAAACCAGAAGGCGGAACTGGCGGAAGCGAAGGGCATGCTGGAACAGGAAAAGACTCGTCTCGAAGGCGTGCAGGCTGACCTTGAGAAGAAGCTTGTGGAGTCCGAGAAGCAGAAGCAGAATCTCGGGTCCACGCTGAATGAAACCGTAGGCACACTCAAGGCCGCCAATGAACGCATCACCGTACTTGAGGGGACGCTTAAGACGGCTGAGGGCACACGGGACAAACTCACCAAGGAGCTCTCGGACGCCAATAATCGCATCGCGGTGACGACTAAGACGCTACAGGATGTACGCGAAACCGCCAAACAGATGGCGGATAAGGCGGCGGCGGATCTGGCGGAGCGTTCTGAGAAAATTGCGAAGCTGGAAGGCGAGATTGCGGAAGCTGCGGAAGCGAAGGTAAAGCTCGAGGGTGCGCTTTCGGAAACCGAAGGCAAGAAGAGCGCCTTTGAAGCGTTGCTCGCGGAGGCGACCTCCCGTGCGGATGCGTTGGAAGTTTCGCTTAAGGAAGTCGAAGAGCGCAAGAACGCCTTGGAGAAAGAAGTTAAGGAAGCCGCAGAATTCACGCGCACCATCGAGAGCGAAAAATTCGAATTCGAGGCGCTTATCAAGCGGCATAATGAGCGCACCGAAAGGTTGATGGAAAGACGTCGCTCAATGATTCGCCGTGCTGCTGAAGGGGAAAATGCGGCTGCCAAGGCGCTGGAGGAAGCAATGTCCCCCGGCGACGCCAAGGTGAACGCGCTTAATGAAGAACTTCGCAAACATCGTGAAGAAATAAAGCATAAAGGAGATACCGAAAATGTTCGCTAAATTAAAATCACTGTTCTCCACCGACATCGGTATCGATCTCGGCACGGCCAATTCGCTCGTGTACGTGAAGAATCGCGGTATCGTGATGCGTGAACCGTCCGTAGTGGCGATTCAGGCAGGATCCAAGCGCGTATTGGCGGTAGGTGAAGAGGCCAAGCGGATGCTTGGGCGCACTCCGGGTAATATCGTCGCAATCCGGCCGATGAAGTCCGGTGTAATCGCCGACTTTGATATCACCGAGGCGATGCTAAAGTACTTCATCGATAAGGTGTGTCCGCCGAGATTCTATTCCAAATATGCTCGCCCGCGGATGGTGATTGCCGTGCCTTCGGGTATTACGGAAGAGGAAAAACGTGCGGTGGAAGATGCCGCCCATGCAGCCGGAGTCGGTGATGTGTTCCTGATCGAGGAACCGATGGCGGCGGCGATCGGCGTTGGTCTGCCGGTTTCGGAGCCGACCGGTTCGATGATCGTCGATATCGGTGGTGGTACTTGCGAAGTGGCAATTATTTCGCTCGCGGGAATTGTTCACAGTTATTCTGCTCGACAGGCGGGTGGCGATGCGATGGACGAAGCGATTATGAGCTATGTGAAGCGCGTTTACAACTTGCTCATTGGTGAACGTACCGCGGAAGAAATCAAGGTCAAGATCGGTAGCGCTTATCCGATGGAGGAGGAGAAGACGATTGAGATCAAGGGTCGGGATATTGTCGCCGGTTTGCCGAAGACGATTTCCATTACTTCCGAAGAAGTCCGCGATGCGCTTAAAGATCCGGTGGCGTTGATCGTTGATGCGGTGAGAACTACACTTGATCGCTGTGAACCGGAACTCGCCGCCGACTTGGTTGATCGCGGGCTGGTGCTTTCTGGAGGTAGCGCGCAGTTGCGTGGCTTGGACAAGTTGCTCACTGCGCAAACGGGCCTGCCGGTAGTCGTTGCTGATGATCCGCTTTCCGCCGTGGCGGAAGGTACCGGCGTGGTGATGAACGAGCTCGATTTCCTATCCAAGAATAAACGCGCTTCGTGAAAAAACCGTCCACCGGCGCTTTGACCGTGCTCGCGCTGGCGATGGTTTCGGCGCTGATGTTCGTCTGCTCCCGCTCGATGGCGGTAGAGGCGGCATATCCGGTTGAGAAGGCTTTGCATACTTTCTCAAGGAGTTGCTGGACGCGTATTACAGGGTTTTTTAATGGGGCGGCGGCCAGCGCGGAAAATGTGCGGCTCAAGCGCGAATTGCAATCGTTGGAGGTATTAAGAAGTGATATCGACCGATTGGAAACAGAGAATTCTCGATTGCGTCGTGCGCTCGGTTATACGGCCAAGAATCCGATGATGTGGTTACCGGCGGAAGTGCTCTCGCGGGGAGGTGCGGCGGCGGCGGAGCCGGATGTGATTCGGGTGAATAAAGGCGAAGCGGATGGCGTGGAAGCTGGCGCGATTGTGATCGTACCCGAAGGATTGGTCGGGAAGGTAATCTCGGTTACTGCGCATACGGCGAGGATTATGATGGTGACCGATTCGCGACTCAAGGTTGCCTGTGAAGTGGAATGCGGAAATAAGCCATATCCGCACGGGATAATTTCCGGAGGCACGGATGAGGTGTTGGTAATTCGGCATTTTAATGGCGAGGAAGTCCCGGTAAGATCGCGGGTGGTTACTTCCGGAGTGGGCGGAGTTTTCCCGAAGGGACTGGAAATCGGGCGGTATCTATCGGACGGTGAAGTATTGCCGGCGGTGGAATACTCGACAATCGAAGACGTATTCATCCGGCGTGAAAAGTAGTCTCGTAAGTTTTATCCTCGGCCTGCTTACGCTAATTATCGGCGCGGCTACGGAGGAGATGGCGCCTAAGTTTTTAAGCGTGGGATTTCCGGTATTGTTGGCGGCAACGGAATACTTTGCCGGTCGGCGCACTTATCTCATCGCACTCGCGTTTGCAATTGCGGCGGGAGGCTTTGAGGATGCGCTTACGGAGTTGCCGTTTTTGACCAGTGTGAGCTTTTTTACCTTGCTTACGGTTTTTACGCGTTGGGCGAAACTGCCGTATCCAATGACCTTACTCATGTATCCTGGTTATCAATTGTGGTTGACGCTTTGGAGTGCAGACAGTCACGGGGAAATATTTGGGCGGTTCCTGATGGCGATGCCAATTGGACTTATCACTTCGCTTGTAGTGTTTGCGGTATTATCCCGAGTGGAAAAAAGGATTGGCGTGGATGAGCAGGAATGATCGATCAGTAAGTTCGCTTTCCTGTGCGGTGATTGCTATGTTGATCATCGTGGGACTACTTACGCTAATCGCCAAATTGCGCGAGGTGCAGCTTTATGATACCGCTGATTATGCGTATGCCAATGAACGACAGTCAATAAGAAGAGTTCAGACCGAAGGCGTCCGTGGAAGAATACTTGATCGCAATGGCAAGGCATTGGCGGAAAATCGTGCGTCGGTGTCAATTGTGTGTGATGCTGCGCATTTTCAGCGGCGTACGTGGTCCGCTACTGCGATGACGATTTTTGAAGCGATAAATAAGGCGGAAAAGATAATTGGACGACCTTCGGCAGTTACTTTAAAAATGATTGAGCGACATTTAAATCAGTCCTTAGCGATGCCGCTCACGATTTGGCGAGATGTAGATTTTGAGACACTCGCCCGCTTCAGTGAGCATGAGGCGGAATTGGATGGTTTCAGCTGTGAAGAAACTGTAGAAAGGCATTATCCCTTTGGTGCGCTCGCTTCGCATCTCATCGGTTATGTGGGTCGTGACCGTGGTTATGCCGAAGCCGGTGACGAGCGATACAATTTCTATCAGAAGGAAATGCGAGGCAGGGCGGGGCTTGAATTTTATTATGACAGTTTTTTAAGGGGTGTTCCGGGTGAAAAGAAAGTATTGGTGGATGCGCGCGGTTTCGCCATGCGGGAATGGAATGTGGTAGCGGAACAGTGCGGACTTGATCTTAAGCTTACGTTGGATATTGACTTGCAACAAATTGTAGAGGAGCAACTTAAAGGTTGTAAAGGAGCTTGCGTGGTTATCGATCCTCGTGATGGCGAAGTTTTGGCGATGGCGAGTTCGCCGACATTTGATCCCAATCGTTTCGTGCCGGTATTATCAACGGAGCTGTATAATCGTTATGCATCGGATCCGGATAAGCCGCTATTAAATCGAGCGGTCGGCGGAACTTATGCACCGGGGTCAACCTTTAAACCGATTACCGCCATTGCGGGAATGAAGACCGGTCATTCGACGGACATAAAATACGAGTGCACTGGGTCCTTCTATCTCGGGGAGATGGAACTGCGTTGTGCACGGCGCTGGGGACATGGAGAGCTCGATCTTAAAGGTGCGATTATGCGCAGTTGCAATCCATACTTCTGTAATCTCGGTATGGAGGCGGGGACCAATGCCATTATTTCCGTTGCGCGTGCCTTCGGACTTGGACGTGGAACGGGCATTGATTTCAGCGTGGATGCCGCCGGAGTCGTGCCGGACGCCCAATGGAAAATGCGCACCTATCATGAAAAGTGGTATTCCGGCGATCTCGCACAGATGTCCATCGGTCAGGGAATGTTATTGGTGACACCGCTACAGATGGCAAGAATTGCCGGAGCTTTGGGAACTGGTAAATTGGTGGTGCCGCATCTTAAAGAGGATATTCCGGTGGTCGAGGAGAAACTGCCGTATCCGGATTGGATATTCAAAGCGGTACGAGAAGGAATGTATATGGTGGTCGCCGGTGATGGTTCTGAGCGAGGTCCTGCTTGGCGAGCGGGGGATGGTGTGGAAGTTACGGTTGCCGGAAAGACCGGCACAGCGGAAATTGGTCGGGGGGCGAAGCGGCGTAAGAATACATGGTTCATTGCTTATGCACCGGTGGAAGATCCGACGGTGGCGCTCGCGGTGATAATTGAAAATGGAGAATCGGGCGGTAGCACTGCAGCGCCGAAGGCGGGAGCAATTCTGAAGGAGATTTTTCGATGATTAAAGCGCTTAAACGATTCAACTGGCTTATCTTAGTCGCGATGTTGGCGCTCATCGCCATCGGCACTGTGGCGATATGGTCGGCGGGCAATGCGCGATCGGAGGTCATATTCCATGATACATGGATAAGTAATTTGACAACGGCGTTTTTCGGCCTTATCCTGTTTGCGGTGATATCTTACTTGGATTATCGTAAAGTGCTTGATTTCGCCGCGTTGCCCGGTTATGTATTGGCGATTTTGCTACTTATATTGGTGCTAATTTTCGGGTCTACTGTTTATGGTGGGCGACGTTGGTTGTGGTTCTTTCAGCCGAGTGAAATTTCCAAAGTATTCGTGATTGCGCTATTTGCATCGGTGTTTGGTGCCGTCGAGGGAAAGATCGCGAATTTGAAGGGTACCTTTCGTGGATTTCTTTTGGCGATGGCGATGTTGGGTCTACCGGCGCTCTTGATTCTTTGCGAACCAGATCTTGGCACAACGGTTACATTGGTACCGGCGTGTCTGGTAATGTTGCTCGCGGCTGGAGTATGGCGTCGGGGATTGGTGATAACCTTGTCGTCAATTGTGCTCGTGGCAATGATTGTGTTCGGCATGGTTTACGAAGCGGAGAAGCCGGGAGCAAGTCGAGAACGTCGGGAACGGATCGAGCGGTGGATACCGCTTAAGCCGCATCAGATAAAGCGGGTGAAGGTATTCCTCTTCCCGGATGAGGACTTGATGGGGGCGGGATACAATCTGCATCAGGCCAAAATTTCCATCGGTTCTGGCGGAATGAACGGCAAAGGTATCGGCAAAGGCGAGACCAATCATCTCAAGTATTTGCCGCAGGCGATTTCCATGAACGATTTTATTTTCTGTGTCTATGCAGAGGAGACCGGTTTCTTGGGGACGGGATTGTTGATTGCGCTTTTCGCCTTGTTGCTACTACCTTGTTGTTATGTCGCGTATGTCTGCGAAGACGATCGCGGACGGCTCTTGGCGCTTGGTGTGGCGACGCTCATCTTCTCCCATGTCTACATCAATATTGCGATGTCCATCGGGCTCGTACCCATTACGGGACTGCCGTTACCGTTCATTTCCGCAGGGAGAACTTTCCTGATTACCGTGATGTGTGCATTAGGATTAGTTGAAAGTGTTGCGATACATCGTGAGGAAAAAATGATATAATACACACTAATATGAGCAAGATAAGAGTTATTGAAGGCGGGGTTGTAGCCGCCAAAGGTTTTCGAGCGGCGGGAGTTGGTGCGGAAATCAAGTATAAAGGGCGCAACGATGTGGCGCTCATTGTTGCCGATGCGCCTTGTGCAGCGGCTGCGGTATTTACCACCAATCAAGTAGCGGCGGCGCCGGTTGTATATGATCGGGAGATTATCCGTGGCGGCAAGGTTCAGGCGATTCTCGCTAATTCCGGATGCGCCAACGCTTGTACTGGCGCGGAAGGGCTTACGGATGCGCGGCTTTCGGCATTGACAACGGCGGGTGAGCTTGGTGTTGATCCTAAGTTCGTATTGGTGGCGTCCACGGGAGTAATTGGACGTCGCCTGCCGATGGATCGGCTTTTGAGTGGAATGAAGCAGGCGGCGAAAGCGCTTGGACGTACTGTCGCGCATGGACTTAATGCGGAAAAGGCGGTGATGACGACCGACACCAAGCCGAAACAGGCGGCGGTAAAGCTTACCATCGGCGGCAAGCAGGTGACCATCGGCGGCATGAGCAAGGGCTCGGGAATGATTGAGCCGAACATGGCGACGATGCTCGGCTTCATCACCACCGATGCGTCCATTTCGGCGGCGATGCTCAAACGCGCGCTTAAGCTGGCGATTGCCGTGAGCTTCAATCATTTGGTGGTGGACGGCGACGAATCTACCAACGATTCAGTATTCCTGCTCGCGTCGGGCGAGGCTGGAAATCGTGAGATCACGGCAGCCGGGGAAGATTTTCGTTCGTTCACCGAAGCGCTTACTGCGGTATGTGTTTCGTTGGCGCGGCAGATGGCGATGGATGGTGAAGGCGCGACTAAATTTGTGACAGTAACCGTGAAGGGTGCGAAGAGCTTAAAGGATGCCGAACGTGCCGCAAGAGCGGTGGCGAAAAGTCCGCTCTCGAAAACCAGTTGGTTCGGACGCGATCCAAATTGGGGTAGAGTGCTCGCGGCAGTTGGCTATTCGGGCGCAAAAGTAGATGATATGCGCGCGGAAGTGTTTTATGATGACGTCTGGGCGTTCTCGAAGGGCAAGGTCGCGGATGAGACCCAGCTTAAGCGCTTAGGCGAGGTCTTGAAGCGCAGCGAATTCGAGGTGGTGGTCGATCTACATCTCGGTCGGTATTCAAGTTCGATTTACACCTGCGATTTTTCGCTCGATTATGTTCACATCAATGCGGATTACACTACATGAAGAAGTTTAAATTTATGATATTGGCGTTGGGGACGTCCTTGACGCTGGCGCTCGCGGCTGAACGGTTTGTGGATATTGACGGTATCGGCACACAGAAGTTCTCGGTGTCGATCAATGTATCGTCCAGTGCGTTTGCGAAGTGTCTCGCTAAGAATCTCGAGTTATCGGGACTCTTTCAGATACAAAATGATGCCTCAATCAAGGTAACCGGTTCCGTTGGCGCGATTCGTGCTGAAGGCCGCGGCAAGGTAGTCAGCTGTTCGGAAGCATTTGCTGATGATGCTTCTGCTCGGATGGCGGCGCGTAGATTTTCGGATGCGATGACAGCCGCGTTCTCGAATAACGCCCAAGCAGGATTCGCCTGTGATCGAATTGTGTTTCTGAAGCGTGGTCGGACTCTCTCACATAATGGAACATTGCCGAGTGAACTTTGTCTTACTTATCCGGATGGATTAGATATCCGTTCGCTTACGAGCGATAATCGAATGACGATCTTTCCACGTTGGAAGGACAGATCGACGATTTATTACATCAGTGATAAAAACGGTGCGCCGCAGATTTGGCAGTTGGATATCGCTACCGGTAAGCGTTCGGTAAAGTGGAGTTTTAAGGGATCGCCGACCGGTATCGCCGTTTCTCCGGATGGCTCGCGGCTGGCGGCGGTGCTTTCCTTTCAGGGAAATCCAGAGTTGTATGTGATTGACATGCTTAGTGGTAAATGGACGCGGCTTACGAATACACCGCTCGCGAGTGAAGGTCAGCCGACGTGGAGTCCCGATGGACGTAAAATCGCCTATGTTTCCAACGAAACGCGTACTCCGCAGATTTATGTGGTGGATGTCGCGACGAAAGCGAAACGTAGGCTGACTTCGCGTGGACGGGAAAATGTGGATCCGGATTGGGGCGCGGACGGAAATATCGCCTACATCACTAAGCGCGGAGGAGCGCAGATTGCGGTGATGAGTCCGGCGGAGGGGGATGCTACTTCTCGAATTGTTACGGAAGAGGCGACTTGGGAACATCCGAGCTGGTCGAAGGATCATCGTCATCTTACCGCTAATCGTGACGGCGCGCTTTTCTCCGTGGATACCTTGGAAGGCGGAGATAAGCCTAAACAATTGTTTTTCGCTAATGGAAATTGGGTAAGCCCCACTTGGAGCAGATAAATATGAAGATCGATGTAGGTTATGTGGCCGAACTGGCCCGACTCGAACTGACGGAGGAGGAACGCAAGGTGTTCCAGCCGCAGCTTGAAAATATCGTCAAATATGTGGAGAAAATCTCCTCGGTGGATGTAGAGGGGGTTGAACCTATGATGCATGGGCGCACCTTGGTGAATGCGTTTCGTGAGGATGTGGTGCGTCCTTCGCTCGCCGCCGAAACCGCGCTTGGCAACGCGCCTTCGCGGGTGGGGGATGAATTTTTACTGCCGAAAATTGTGGAAGGAGCTGAGAGCTGATATGGAACTTTATGAATTAGGCATTAAGGCCTGTCAGGAAGGCCTAGCGAAGGGAGAGTTCTCCTCAACGGATATCGTAAAGAGTGTTATCGCCCGTTATCATGAGTGTAACGAAGAAATTGGCGCTTATCTTACTTTTGACGAAGAACAGGCGCTCAAGCTCGCGGAGGCGAATCCGAAGGCGGTGCCGATTGCGATTAAGGATCTTATCAATGTAGCCGGTCAGCCGTGTACTTGCGCTTCGAAGATTCTTGAAGGTTATATCTCGCCGTATGACGCCACTGTAATCAAGAATATGAAAGCGGCTGGTTTTATACCCGCCGGACGCGTCAACATGGATGAATTCGCGATGGGTTCTTCGACGGAGAATTCCGGTCTTGGGGTTACGCGCAATCCTTACGATGTGACTCGGGTTCCGGGGGGATCTTCCGGTGGCAGTGCGGCGGCAGTAGGGGGTAATCTTTGCATTGCCGCGCTCGGTACTGATACCGGCGGTTCAATCCGTCAACCGGCATCATTCTGTAATTGTGTGGGCGTGAAGCCGTCGTATGGACGCGTCTCAAGGTATGGCGTGACGGCATTTGCGTCGTCCCTCGATCAGGTGGGACCGATGACGAAGAGCGTAGAGGATGCGGCGATTTTATTAAAGGCGCTGGCCGGTCATGATGAGATGGACGGCACCACTCCGCCGGATCCGGTTCCGGATTATTCGGCACTGCTTAACGGCGCTTCGCTCAAGGGTGTCAAGATCGGCATTGCGAAAGAATACTTCGAGGTGGAAGGGCTTGATCCGGAAGTAAAGCGCATTACGGACGAGGCGATTAAAAAGTGTGAAGCTGCGGGTGCGGAATTGGTGGAAGTTTCGCTTCCTCATACCGAATATGCGATGGCTGTTTATTACATCATCGCTCCGGCCGAGGCGAGCGCCAATTTAGCGCGATTCGACGGTGTTAGATATGGTCATCGCAGTGTGGCGGCGAAGGATGTGTTTTCGCTCTATACCAAGTCGCGTGCGGAAGGGTTTGGCCCGGAAGTGAAGCGGCGCATCATCATGGGTACGTATGTGCTTTCTTCCGGTTATTACGACGCCTATTATGGACGTGCTCAAAAGGTGCGGACTTTGATCAAGCGTGATTTCGACAAGGTCTTTGAGAAGGTGGATACGCTACTTACTCCGTGCGCGCCGACACCGGCGTTTAAGTTCGGCGCCAATCAGGATCCGCTGACCATGTATCTTAACGACCTTTACACCATCCCTTCGGCGCTTGCCGGAGTGTGCGCTTCATCAGTACCGGCTGGATTTACGTCCGAAAAGTTGCCGGTGGGTGTGCAATTCATCTGTGGCGGTTTCGAGGAGGCGAAGCTGCTGAAAATCTCTAAAGCTTTTGAGGAGGTAATGAAATGATCAATGCAATAATGGAAACGTCCAAGGGGACGATCTCTCTGGAACTCGACGAAGCGAAGGCGCCGATTACGGTGAAGAACTTCGTCAAATACGCCGAAGCCGGCTTTTACGATGGCACGATCTTCCATCGGGTGATCGACGGCTTCATGATTCAAGGCGGTGGATTCACCCGCGATATGAACGAGAAAGATGAATCCTATCCGCCGATTCGCAACGAAGCGATGAACGGACTAAAGAATTTGCGCGGCACGATCGCGATGGCCCGTACGATGGTGGTGGACTCCGCCACTTCCCAGTTCTTCATCAATCTGGTCGACAACGATTTTCTTGATTTCCAGATGCCTACCGCGCAGGGCTTCGGCTATGCGGTATTCGGCCGTGTTACCGATGGAATGTCGGTGGTGGACGATATTGCGAAAGCCAAGACCGGCAACGTCGGACCGCATCAGAATGTGCCCGAAACTCCGATCGTGATTCGCAAGGTGACTATTGCAAAATAATGCTGAATATTGTATAATACCAACATTGTAAACTCAAATAAGGATACTCGGATATGAAAAAGCTCTCGCTCCTGCCGTTGCTCGCTCTATTAACCGCTTCGGTTTTTGCCGAAGAAGATAAGGATGTCAAACCCGCCGAAGAACAGCCGGCAACGGTTCGCCAGTCCGATGAAAGTTCGATTTGGCCTTCGCCGTTGGCGCTTTGTCAGTGGCCTCGCTATCCTGATTTGGTCGGTCTGCGGTTGACGATTCCGTTCTCCACTTCCCAGACGAATGTCACCGGTATCGATCTCGGTCTTTGGGGGTGCTCCCGCTATTTCGAGGGCGTTCAGATCAATGTGATCCGTAACGATGTCAAGGACAGTATGGCGGGCTTCCAGTTCGGCCTTTACAACTCAATAGGTACGTGTGAGTTGGTGGGTTTTCAAGCCGGCCTTTGGAACGAAGCGAATTCGCTGCGCGGCCTCCAGGTTGGCCTCGTGAATGTAATGGGAGAAGGCGAAGGCTTGCAGTTAGGCATAATTAACCGTGCCGAGACGTTCTCTGGTTATCAGATTGGAGTGATTAATGTCATTCGCAACGCCGAGTTGCAGTTTATGCCGTTGATTAACATCGGGTTCTAAGGCGATTTATGAAAATTCGTGCATTTGCGGCCGTTCGGCCGAATGTGGAGGACGCGGCTAAGGTCGCGTCCGTTCCTTATGATGTAGTCGATACCGCCGAGGCGAAAGCGCTCGCCGCTGGTAATGACAAAAGCTTTTTGCATGTGTCTCGTCCCGAGATTGATCTTCCCGAGGGGACCGATTGTTCCTCGCCTGAGGCATATGCGCAGGCGAAGAAGGCGCTCGATGTCTTAATGGCGAATGGTACGCTTATTCGTGAAGCGGAACCGAAGTTCTATGCCTATCGTCAGACCATGGGTAGCCACTCCCAGACGGGTATAGTCGCTACTTTCGATACTCAGGATTATCTCGCCGGAGTTTTGAAGCAGCATGAGAAGACTCGTAAGGATAAAGAGGATGATCGCACCCGTCATATCGAGATTTTAAAGGCGCATACGGGTCCGGCGTTTCTTACTTATCGGGATGACCCGGCGATTGATCTTATTGTCGCCGATGCATGTCGGAAAGCTCCGCTTTATGATTTCGTCGCGCCGGATGGTATTGGTCACACGGTTTGGGAGATCGCTCCCTCTTCCGCGTGCGTTGCCGATGAACTTGCTGAACTTTTCGCGCGCATTCCGGTCGCCTATATCGCTGATGGTCATCATCGTTCGGCCGCCGCTTCGCGTTATGCGAAAGAGAATGGTTTTGCTGATGAGACCCGTTGGTTCATGGCGGTGATCTTTCCAGCGTCGCAGCTGAAGATCCTAGCTTACAATCGGTTGATCAAGGATCTTAATGGACTTTCCGATGAGGAATTTCTCGCCAAGGTGAAAACTGTGTTTCCTGGCGGTAAGCGCCATGCTCGGATGTACTTCCGCGGAAAATGGACCGACCTTAATTGGGATATTCCTGCCGGTGCTGATGTTGTTGGCTCGCTTGATGTAAGTTATCTTCAGGATAATCTGCTTGCTCCGGTATTGGGTATTGGTGATCCGCGGACGGACGCGAGAATCTCGTTCATGGGCGGAATCCGTGGGGATAAGGAACTCGCAGCGAAAGTCGATTCCGAGGAGAATGCAGTAGCGTTCGCAATGGAACCGGTTACTGTGGAAGAGATGATGGCGATCGCCGATGCCGGCGCAATCATGCCGCCGAAATCAACTTGGTTCGAGCCTAAGCTTCGGTCTGGACTTTTCGTACATACTGTGTGAAAAAGTTTGCCGTCTATCTTGCTGAACTTAAGCGGAAGATGGTGAAAGAGCCGCTGCCGGTGAACTCCATTGCCTGCGGTTGGGCGCTCGGGATGTTCATCGGCTGTGCGGTGCCGTTCGGTTTTCAGTTGATTATTTCGATTCCGTTGGCGCTCGCGTTTAAGTGGTCCAAGATTGGCGCTACCGTTGCTACCTTGATTACCAATCCGGTGACGATCTGGTTCATTTATCCGGCGCAGACTTGGGCGGTGAGTAATCTTTTCTTCACCGGTAATGTTTCGTATTCGGCGCTGAAGGCAATGGAATGGACGAGTGAGAATGTTTTCAGGCTCGGAGCGGAAACCATTGCTTCGTTCTTTATCGGAGGATTGATTCTTGCACTGATTCTTTCTCCGCTCACTTATTTTTTAGTTCGTAACATTGTAATTCATCATCGAAAGGCTGTTGCATGAAGAAGACCATTGTATCCATTGTCACTTCGTTTTCAGTGTTCGCAGTATCGGCGATTACTGATAGCGACATTGAATCGCTTATTTCTCAAATGACTTTGGAGGAAAAAGTCGGCCAGCTCGTTCAGCTCACTTCCAGCGGAGAAAAAAATACTAACGTAGAGAGCACGGATACGAGCGGTCAGCTTATCAATCCTGTCTTGGCCGCTAAAGTTCGTCGTGGCGAAGTGGGTTCGCTGATCGGTGCTTGCGGAGTGGAAAAATTTAATGCCTTCCAGAAGATCGCTACCGAGGAAAGTCGCCTTAAAATTCCGACGATGGTCGGCCATGACATGATTCACGGCGTCCAGACCCAGTTCCCGATCGGTCCGGCGCTGGCCTGTCTTTGGGATGAAGCTACCTGGTATCAGTGTGGACGCCTCATCGCGCTTGAAACTCCGCTTAAAGGCTGTAACTGGACCTTTACTCCGATGGTTGATATCGCCCGGGATGCTCGGTGGGGACGCATTGCCGAGGGCCCGGGACAAGATCCGCTGATTGCCTCTAAGTATTCCGCAGCTATGGTGAAGGGCATTCAGTCGAAGGATGTTGCTACCCCTATCGCCGCTTGCCTTAAGCACTACGTCGCCTATGGCGCGTCTTTCCAGGGTCGTGATTACAATGCGGTTGAAATGGACGACTCCACCCTCCGTAATGTATATTTGCCGTCCTTCAAAGCCGGTATTGATGCCGGCGCTTTGACGATCATGCCGGCGTTCCATACTTATAATGGCGTTCCTTGTTCGGTTAACCAATATCTCTTGACTGATGTTTTGCGCGGCGTCCTCGGCTTCAACGGCTTTTGCATTTCCGACTATAATGCAATCGGGGAATGTTTCTGGCCCGGACGCCACGGCGTTGCCGATTGTGAACGGGATATCGCAGCGATGGCCGTTAATGCAGGAATGGATCAGGATATGCTCTCCTGTATCTATACTAAAGGCATTGCTCAGGCGGTAAAAGACGGCCTCGTATCCGAAAAGCTGCTTGATGAGCGCGTCCGGAATGTGCTTCGGGTTAAGAACGCGCTGGGACTTTTTGAAAATCCTTACATCGACCTTGCTAAGGTTGAAGCCCAGGTCGATCTTAAAAAGCATGCTAAGTTTGTTCGCGAAGTCGCCGCGCGTTGCTGTGTGTTGTTGAAGAATGAAAAATCGCTCTTGCCGCTCGCTAAGGACGCCAAGGTATTGGTGGTCGGCCCTTATTGGGAGGCCTCCGATGATTGGGCGGCGAAAATTCATTTTTCCGGTACTTGGTCGTCGTATGTTGAAAATAACGATTATCTCTTTCCCTTGCCTGAACTTGAAAAAGCTGGCGTGAACTTCCGGTATCGTAAGTTCTACGATTTTACGCAGGTCCTTCCGAATGCCGCGCCTTCTGCGGAAGATTTCGCTTGGGCGGATGTCGTGGTTGCGATGTTCGGTGAAAAGGGTGGTGAGTCGGGCGAAGGCAATAGCCACATCCATCTCGAACTCCCCGCAGCCCAGTTAACGGTGCTTTCCTCCCTTAAAGCCTCGGGTAAGCCGTTAGTTGCGCTCCTTTCGGGTGGACGCCCCCTGGCGATTCCGGAACTCGCCGAAAGCGCGGATGCGATTCTCGATATCTGGTCGCTCGGTACCAGCGCCGGAGGCGCTATCGTTGATGTGCTTACTGGTAAGGTTAATCCTGAGGGACGCCTCTCCGTGGAAATTCCCTATGCTACCGGTCAGATGCCGCTCTTTTACAATCGCACCGCTACTAGCCGTCCCGCCAAAGAGGATTTCACTAAATACGTTTCCTGCTTTACCGATGGACCCTACCGCGCGCTTTATCCGTTCGGCTTTGGCCTTTCCTATACTACTTTTGACTGGACGAATGAAACGGCCGAGTTTGTCGGCGATGAACTCGTCTGTTCCGTAGAAGTTGCTAATACCGGTAAGTTCCCTGGCGTCGAAACTGTCCAAGTTTACACTCATCAATTAGTCGCCGTTGAGTCGCGTCCAATTCGCGAGCTCAAGGGATTCGCTCGGGTTAAGCTTGAGCCTGGTGAATCGCAGCGCGTTGAAGTGCGCATTCCGCGTTCTGATCTCGCCTTTTGGGCGAAGGATAAACTCATTCCGGCTTCGGGACCTTTTGAGGTTTTTGTGGCTCCGGATTCAGTCCGTGGTAAGAAGTTTATTTTACAATAATCTCGTTTCGCGCTTGCGTGAAGCGCCGAAATATGATATAATTCACTATCAAATCTTGAAAAAGAGGAAAATCAAACATTATGGCTAAAGAATCAGTCGCTCGTAACAATATCTGGAAGTGGTTGACGCTCGCGGTAATTGCGTTCGTTTCAATCTATATCTGCAATATGCCGAATGCGTTCCGCTTCGGTCTGGACCTCAAGGGGGGATCTTCCTTCACGCTGGGCGTGGATGAGGAAAAGCTCGCCGAATCAATCATTGCGGCGAACCCCGAGATTACCAACACCGTGGGCGCGGTGGAGAAGGAAGTCGCGAAGACCTTGAACGGCTGTGATGACCGCATCATTCAGGTGATTCGTCGTCGTGTGGACGCGATGGGCACGAATGAGCCGGTTATTCAGGGGCTTAAGAATCACCGCCTCTTGGTGCAGTTGCCGGGCGTGGATGAAGAAGTCCGGGCGGCGGCGAAGGCGAATCTTCAGAGCGCGGCGTTTCTTGAATTCCGTCTGACTCATCCGAAGAACGATCAGCTCGTCTCGAAGGTGCTCTCCAAGGAGGTCGCTCCCGAGGGGTATAAGAAGAGCGGTCAGGGCTATGCGCGCGCCGAGGACTGGGCGACGGTTTCGAAGACGCCAGGCTATGCTGCCCGTCTTGCGGCTTTCGAGTGTCCCGATGCGCGTTACAGCTTCATGCTGGAAGATCTCGGCAATGGCATCTACGCGCCGAATTTCGTGGCGCGCTCGACTACTCCGCGGGTGACCGGCGAGGACCTCGTCAACGCTGCGGTACAGCGCGACCCGACGAAGGGCACGCTCGCGATCGCATTCGAGCTCTCGAGCGAGGGTGGACGTAAGTTCGCGGAACTCACCCGCAACTACAAGCCGAATGGTGCGAAGAATCCTTCCCCGCGCGGTCGTCAGTTGGCGATCATCCTCGATGATACGCTTATTTCCGCGCCGGTGATTCAGAGCGAAATCGGTTCGCATGGTGAAATCACCGGTCACTTTGATGGTCCTGCGGCCCAGAAGTTGGCGAACGAACTCAATGCCGGTGCGTTGCCTGCTCCGCTTAAGATTCTTGCGGAATCGACGGTAGCGCCTACGGTGGGTGACGATGCAATTGCAGCGGGTAAGACGGCGGCGATTCTCGGCTTCTGTCTGATTGCGATTTTCATGTTCATCTACTACTGGCGTTCGGGTCTGGTAGCGGATATCGCGCTCTTCCTCGATATTGCGCTTTTGCCGACGGCGCTCGTCGTCTGCGCCAACATTCTCGGCGTCTTCGCGCACGATCCTTCGATGGGTGGTGGTGGCTCGATGCAGCTCCCTGTGTTGACGATGCCTGGCATTGCGGGTCTGGTTCTCTCGCTTGGCATGGAGCGTGTTGCTCGTAAAGCGCAGCGCACATCCATTTAAAGGGGAGTGGGCTCTTCCGGGGGGATTTTTCAAGCCCGGAGAGACGGTTGAGGAATGCGCTGCACGGG
>R14__coassemble_191_pt1 | contig 50802 bp, 52 predicted proteins | sample R14__metabat2_high_PE_051 | metagenome-assembled genome bin R14 | reverse complement strand
GCATGAGTCCCATCGCGATCATCACACGCTGTTGCATGCCGCCCGAAAGTTCATGGGGATAGGCCTTGGACCAAGTTAGAGCGTCCATCGTCGAATTACCGCGCACCTTGCCGAGCCAAGTGAGCGCGAGCTCCCTTGCCGCGGCTTTGGACATCTTTTCGTGGAGGAGGACGGTTTCCACCAATTGGTCGCCGATGCGGTGGAGCGGCGAGAGCGAGCCCATGGGGTCCTGAAACACCACGCCGATTTTCTTGCCGCGTATCGCACGCAGTTTTTCGAGCGGCATCGTGAGGGTATCTTCGCCATCGAGGAGGATACGTCCCTTAGGATAAAACGCAGGTGGACTCGGGAGCAAACGCGCTACGGACATCGCGACCGAGCTTTTGCCCGAGCCGGATTCGCCCACGACCCCGAGCACTTCGCCGCGCTCCAGGGTAAGGTTAACATCCTTCGCCGCCGAGGTCACCTCGCCCTCGTCATTCCGAAAGGATACATCCAAATCTTCTATCTTCAGTAACATCAGTATGAAAATTATTTAATAAGCTGATCGCGGATCTTTTGCAATTGCGGCATTGTAGAAATCGGAATGTTCTGCTGTAGCTTTTTTAGCTCAATGATTTTCGCCTTCGCCAATTCAAGTTCGCCAGCTAACTGTTTTTCGGTAGTTTGGAGCTTATCCCGAAGTAGCCCAATAGTCTTTTGCTCATATTCCTTAACAATCTCATGTACAGACTGCTTAGGCTTGATATTATGTCCGGCAGTATGAGTAGCCCGCTCGCGATTGAGATTTGCCACAGAATTCACCCGCTGAACATTTTGAAGCGTAGAAGCTGTCCACCGCTCAGCCGCCGGATTACGTAACGTTTCCAGCTGTCTACGCCGTTTATCAATCTCATTATCCAACTCGTTCAACCTAGCAGAAACCACGCGACGTTTATCGCTTTGTTCGCGCTCTAATTGCGAACTGCCGATTAGCCCTCGCTTGGTATTGGAACTAAATTCCTTCTGGACAGTATCTCGTTTGCGAGTTAACTCATTAATCTCTTGCTTGAGACGTTTTTCTTCTTTCTCCCGTTGCGCATTAGTAGCATTAACCCATTTTTTACTTTCCGCGATTTCCTGTGCGTAAGCTTCATCAATCTGCTTGATGGCTACCTCGTAACGTTTTTCAGCTGCACGAGCAGTCCTTATCCGCTCGATAAATTCAGCCGCTATGGACGAAAAATCGCCGCTAAGATATTTGAGCGCCAGCTTGGAGATTTCTTGGTTACGCATCAAATGCAAAAGCTTGGTCTCGATGTCCGCTTCTTCTCCATTAGCTCGCTTCTCTGCCATCCCCTCACGGACACAGTCGTTAAACTGTTTAATATCGGCACGATAACTCTGCAAGCGTTCATTAATATTTTTTACGGATTCTTTAGCATCAGTGATTTTAAGGTCAACTGTTCGGCGAAGCTGTTCCGCGAAACGATCCTGTTCATCGCGCTTGGCTTCTGCCTGCGCGCGTTGCTCGGCTCTTTCGCGAGCGTCTAGTTCGGCAGCCTTCTTTCCGCCAATATTGAATATGTCGTCGCAACCAACGAATAACATTGCGAAGACGATTGTGATCAAAATGAAGCAATATTGCATTTTCATATCGCATATTATATCATTTTCCTATACCCACCGTCAACCGTAATACGCGAAGATGGAGCTAAAGCGGGCAGGTAGGACGAGGGAAGCTCGCCTCGGGCATGTGATGGGCGACGAAAGGACTCTTGTCCGGAGTAAATGCGCTGAAGGGTCCCGATCAAGCGCAAACTGCGGCAAATAAATCTTCTAAGGTTATATCCGCTTGGATGGCCTCCCGATATTGATTTCGCTCAATGCCGAAGGTCGTCACATATACGATGTGTACCGATTTGCGACTTGGCAACTCACGTTTCAATGCCAACTTTTTATTCATCACCGAATCATATTCCTGACGAGTTATCACATGCGGCAGCTCATTGAATTTCATTTCACACAAATCCACCACGCCATCTTTACGATCGATAACCAAATCAATCTGAGCCCCAGGCAAGCACAGATCTCCCCGCTCGCTTCGCCACGCATAATTCACTGAATGAACCCCTGCTATCTGCAATGCCCGTTTGATCTGCTCAACATGCTGGAGCGCAATCAATTCAAACGACAATCCTTGCCATGTAGACATGATCCTTGAATCGATTGATGTGCTCCAAAAATGAACATCGCCATCAAGGTTCTCCTTGACGAATTTAAAATAGAACAAGGTAAGGTTATCAATAAGTTGATAAAGTGAGTCCCTTATCGCCCGGCCGTTCAAGCGATAACGACGAATAAAGCCGCACTGCTCAAGTTCCTGAAGATATTTGGTGAGCGCTCCACAATTGCCAAGACCGGTAATCTGGGATATTTCCTCACGAGTCATTCCCTTTTTCTTGGTGCCAAGCGCCGTGATAATTTTAACATACGGTTCCTTGCGCGTAAACAATGACGAATATAATTCATCAAATTCACCTTCAAGCTTATCACTACCAGCAAAGAATAATTCATCCATATTCTGAGCCACACTGTATCCACGGCGAAGATAATTCCAATAGAACGGAACACCGCCTAATGCCATATAATACTGCGCTATCTGGTATAGCGACAAATCAAGCCCCAATGACTCCGACAGTTTCTCGCATTCCGCCAATGTAAACGGCCGTAGAGGTATCCGATAAGTAACCCGATTATGCAAGCCTCCTTTCGAATGGATTACCTTCTTGAGCATCCACGAAGTCGCTGAACCGCAGATTATAAGCAACACATCCTTTCGTGCCGAAGCCCAAGCATTCCAGAAATTCTCCAATGCCGGAATAAAATTAGCATTGGGTTTATCCATCCACGGCATTTCATCGATGAAAATAACCTTTTTCGTCACCCTACTCCGCTCAACCAACGTCTTAAGCTTGTCGAAAGCCTCAAACCACGACTTGAGCGCCGGGCACTCTTCAAGCCCACACTCGACCAACGAATCGCGAAACCGCCCTAACTGAATCTTCGTCCCCGATTTTGCAATTCCAGAATGAGCAAACACAAATTTTGAGTTGAACGTCTCGCGAATCAAAAATGTCTTTCCAATCCGCCTACGCCCGTAAACGGCCACAAACTCAGACTGCGAACTTTCATAAGCACGCATCAATTCTTCAATTTCTCTTTCGCGACCAACCATATTCCAACCTCCCTTTTGGCGCATATTATATCAAAATCAGTGAGTTAAAGTCAATAGTCAGCTAATTATTTTGATAACAAGTTACTTTATCACCACATTTTAAGCCGTTGTAGTAAGTTGTCTCTTTTCTTAGCTTTACTTCGAAAAGATTTAGAAGCGGAAGGGGTAGGTGCGGGCAGGTTTCATGAGCGAAGTATCGGTGGAGACGGATTTTATGACATCTCCGGAGGGAGTGATGAGCTGAACGACAACTGCGTTAAGGCGATCACCATGATGCGTGGACTTAGTTTCCAGCCGCCGGTTGCGTCCCGACCCGACATTACGCTTGGTTTTGGTGGAGACGTACACGACCTGAGGCGACACCAGCTTCGATTTGAAGGAGCGCTTCTCATCTAATTCAATCTTCACCTCACTTTCATGGATAATCGCCTTCTTACCATCGTGAGTGCCGATGTAATAAACCTTGGCGACCGGGGAATCGGGGGTGTCTTTTCCAGAAAAAGATACTTCTATCGGCCAAGTGCAAGTGGTGCGGGTAGTTTTGGTCTCCGATCCGCTGCGCTGATGCATTTTGCCGGTCTTGGTGGTTTTGGTATCCGCCTTCATCTGGCCGACGCGCAGCGAACAGCCATATTGAGGACCCTCCTCCGCAGAAAGCGGCGAAACGGCAAAGCCACCGAGAATGAGTAGAACCGAACAGGTAAGAATTTTATTCATAAATTTTTGACGATATGAGTTTACCATCTTGCCAAGCGAAATCAACGGTTTTGCCACCGCGCACTTTTAGTCCTTTAACCGAGCCATTGGGCCATTCCTTAGGCAAGGCGGGGAGGAAATCGATCAACACTTCATCGTTGGGTTGATGGCGGTGGCTCTGGAGGAGCATTTCGGCAATACCGGCGGTGGCCCCGAAATTACCGTCAATCTGAAACGGCGGATGCGAATCGAACAAGTTGGGATAGAGACCGCCCTTTCCCGCATGAAGATGCTTGGGATGGGGTTTAGTGGGCTTTAAGAGCAAGTCGAGAATCTTCATCGCATGGTCACCATCCCGAAAACGTGCCCACTGACAGACTTTCCAAGCCATGGACCAACCGGTGGATTCATCTCCGCGGGCAATCAGGGACTTTTGTGCCGCCGCAAAAAGATCGGGAGTATCGGGGGTAATTTCCCAGCCAGGAAACACCGCCCAGAGATGGGAGAAATGACGGTGGGTATCTTTAGAGTCGTCAAGATCTTCAATCCACTCTTGGAGCTGTCCCCACCGACCGATATGCTCGGGCTCTAAACGCGGAAACTGGGAGGCAATAAGCTTTACGCGAGCATCCTCGGTTTCGCCGAGAATTTCCGCCGCTTTAAGGACCGCTTCATAAAGCGCACGGATAATCTGAGTATCCATCGCCGGCCCGGCGGAAAGTCCCCCATGTTCCGGCGACATCGAAGGACAAGTAACGAGACTGTGGGTAAGGGGATGTTCAATCATCGAGGTAGCGTAGAATTCCGCGGCGCCAAGCATAATCGGAAAATAGCGCTTGAGGAAGTCCTTATCCAAAGTAAAAAGATAATGTTCCCAAGCGTGAATCATGAGCCAGCCCGAGCCCAGCGGCCACATGCCATATTTAGAACACGAAACAGGGGCGGTGCCTCGCCATTGATCGAAGTTATGGTGGAGCACCCAACCGGAAGCATTCCAGTGGGTCTTGGCAGTGCGCGAACCGGATTCCACCAGCTCGGGAAAGGTATTAAAAAGCGCTTGATGACATTCGCTTAAGTTACAAACTTCCGCCGGCCAATAGTTCATCTGAAGATTGATATTCACCGTATAAAGTGAGCGCCAAGCGGGATTGAGATCCTGATTCCAAAGTCCCTGCAAGGTAGCGGGAGGACCATCCGGACGCGAGGAAGAAATCAGGAGGTAGCGTCCAAAATTAAACACTAGCTCCACAAACCCTGGGTCGCGAGTTTTCGGATAGTTTGCAAGCCGCTCGCGAGTAGGAATAGCTTCGGAAGCATTATCGGTAAGCTTCAGCTCCACGCGGTCGTAAAGTTCAGAAAACGCCGCGCGATGAGTGGACTTAATCGAGGCAAAATCCGCAGTCGGGAAAGCGGCGAAAGGTTTGACCTCGGGGAGGAGCTCCTTCCAGCTCTTAAAGTTCGTGTTGATCGTAAGATAAACGGTAAGCGCTTGGGCGTTGAGGACTTTAAGTTGATCTCGCTTAACACCCAACTTCGCCTTATCCCCACAAACCTTAACTAAAGCCTGCGCGGCGTATTTGATGCCGTCCCTTTCCACCTGCGCGGCGTAGGCAAGAATCGCGCCATCCGCAGTAAGCTCGACCTTACTCTCGCCAGTATGCGCCGGCGCGAGCGTAAGCGTAGCAGTGAAGACCCCGTTTTCAGCACGAACGGAATGGACAAGGAAGTCCGGTAGCTGATAAGGAGCGAAGGTAGTTTCCACAAGCTTCGTATCGCCGCAGGTAAGATAAGTTACGGCTTCGGCGGTGGCGAGATTCAATTCGCGGCGCGTAAGCACGGTGTTTTCGCCGAAATCGAGTCGGAGATGTCCCGCAGGTTGATAGGGACGTTGCTGATTGGGCGAGCCGAAAAATTTCTCATCCGTAAGTTTGCTCGCGGCCTTGTTGTTGCGTTCGAGCACTAACCTACGAATCTCACCTAAGCAGTCGCTCGCCCCGGCGACATCGTAGCAGTGAGGCTTGCCGGCCCAGATGTGGTAGTGATTTAGCTGCAACGTGGTGAGCGGTCCACCGGACACCATCGCGCCCATAAGTCCGTTGCCTACGGGGTAAAATGAGTTCCAATCCTTGGCAATTTGGTCATCCCAAATCGTGTTTTCATTCACCGCTTCAACGGCAGAAACGGAAAGCGCGAGCAGCGCGGTCAAAAATTTTGTCATTTTCATAGTGCATAGTATATCATATATTTGGTATAATACGCAATATGAGCAAGAAGAATTTTGGACCCATGAGATCATGGATATTGATTGGACTCATTGCCGTAGCGTTCTATGCTATGCAGGTAATGAATCCTAATGAACCTCGCACCAAAGAATTGACGGTACTCGAATTCTATCGGGCGATGGAACAAGGTAAACTCGTTGAGCCGGTAAAACGCGTGTTCGATCGCGACGCGGGCGAAACCTATCTCACCGGCGAAGTGGAGACGAACGAGCTCATCGAAGGGGACGACCCGAACACGGTGGGGACGCCGAAGAAAGAGACGTATTTAGTAAAGCTCGTACCCGGCGAGAATGAAGCGCTGATGGCGGACCTCTTGGTAAACAACATCAAGACGCAGATTGTGGAAAAGAAAAGCGCGATCTCGCCCTTTATCATGCAGACCTTGTTCTTCGTTGGCATGATGGCGCTACTCTATTGGTTCATGTACCGGAAGATGGGCGGCGGAGGCGGAGGACTTTTCGGGTTCGGTAAATCGAAAGCGAAAACGCTCAATCCGGATAACAAAGTAAAGAAGATCACCTTCAAAGATGTCGCCGGTATCGATGAGGCGCGAGAAGAGGTGGAAGAGATCGTGGAGTTCCTTAAGAATCCGGCGGACTTCAAGAAGCTGGGCGGCAAGATTCCGAAAGGCGTACTCATGGTCGGGCCGCCAGGAACCGGCAAGACCTTACTCGCCAAAGCAATCGCGGGCGAAGCGCAAGTACCCTTCTTCGCAATGAGCGGCAGTGACTTCGAAGAGATGTTCGTGGGCGTGGGGGCAAGTAGGATGCGCGATGTGTTCGCGGAGGCGAAAAAGCGCGCGCCCTGCATCATCTTCATCGACGAAATCGATTCCATCGGCCAAAAGCGGACTGGCGCGGGAGCTATCGGCGGGAGTCACGCGTATGAACAGACGCTAAACACGATGCTCGTCGAGATGGACGGCTTTGAGGCGAACGAAGGCGTAATCGTAATCGCAGCTACGAACCGTCCCGATACCCTCGACTCGGCCCTCTTAAGGCCGGGACGCTTCGATCGGCAGGTAGTAGTGGAGCTGCCGACTTTGAAGGGACGCGAGGAGATCCTTAAACTACATGGCGCGAATATTAAGTTTGCGGAAGATGCCGACCTTACGCGAGTCGCGAGAGGTACGCCGGGCTTCTCGGGAGCGGACCTCGCGAACCTCCTCAATGAGGCGGCACTCTTGGCGGTAAGAAAAAAACTCGAGGCCGTAGATATGGCGACCTTAGATGAAGCGCGGGATAAAGTACTTTGGGGACGCGAAAGAAAGAGCGCGGGATATTCGCAGAAAGATCGCGAGACCACAGCCTGGCATGAAGCGGGGCATGCGCTCTTACAGGTAATGCTGCCGAATGGCGATCCTTTACACAAGGTAACGATCATTCCGCGTGGACGGGCACTCGGGGCAACAATGGCATTGCCGGAAACGGATGTACTCAACCATACGAAGAGTTACTTCCTAACCCAGATGCGAATTTGCTGCGGAGGAAGGATTGCTGAGGAAATCTTCACCGGCGATATCTCCACCGGCGCAAGCCAGGATATTAAGCAGACGACGGAAATCGCGCGGGAGATGATCTGCAGATATGGAATGAGTGAGAAGTTCGGGTTCCAGGCGTTCCAGGAGCCCAGCCAGTTCACATCCGGAGATCTCTCCCCGCAGTTCAGCGAAGAGACCAGCCGCGAAATCGATACCGAGGTTAAAAAGCTGATCGACGCAGCTTATGCGGATGCGAAAAAGATTATTCTCGAAAACCGCGACAAGCTCGAGCTCTTGGCGAAGACCTTGATTGAGAAGGAAACTATGGACGGTAAGGACGTGGAGAAATTAGTGATAAGTGATAAGTGATAAGCGATAAGTGATAAGTGATAAGTTATGGAATATTTAAGTAACATATCAATTTCGGCGGTGGTACAAATTGCGATTTTGTACTTCGTCATCTATTCCATTCTAAAGGCAGCCAAGGGGTCGAGGTTTGGACAGGTGTTGATGGGGGTAGGAATTCTCGCGGCGGCGATGTTTGCGTTCACCTATCTCTTCCACTTCGATGTACTCTCGACCATCGTCCGTTCGCTGCTCGTATATTTAGCGATTTCGACGGTCGTAATCTTTCAGCCGGAAATCCGTCGCATTCTCTCGCAGGTAGGAGCGTTCGGCTATTTTGAAAAGCCGAAGTTCACTTCCGAAGGCATAGCGACGCCGGAATTTATCAGCGAGATAATAACGTCCCTCTCCCGTAAACGGTTAGGCGCGCTAATCGCCTTCGAACGCGGGATTTCGCTCAAAGGCTATGAAGAGACGGGAGTGCAGTTAAGCGCCACCTTCTCGCGGGAATTGATGATCTCGATCTTCACTCCGCCGATGCCGTTACATGATGGCGGCGTGACCATTAAAAACGGACGTATTAGTGCGGCGCATTGTGTGTTTCCGGTGTCGAACAATCCGGACCTAATCGCCAGCGGTATGCGTCATCGTGCGGCGGTGGGACTTTCCGAAGAGACCGACGCATTGGTGGTGGTAGTTTCCGAAGAAAGCGGGGCTATTTCGGTAGCGCATAACGGCAGGCTCTTACGATACAATGCCGAGGAAGCGACCGGTCCGCTCGTACGCTGGATTGGGAAGGCAATGCCGGCCACCATCCGCAAGAAGCACTATCCGAAAATTTTCACCAAACTTTATGATCGCCTGCTTAAGAAAGGAGTAAAAGCATGAAACTCGGTACCCCCGGCGACTGGGGTCTAAGACTGCTGTCGCTCATTCTGGCAATTGTCATCTATCACGCACTTAAACCCGAAACTGTTGTTTCCGGAAACAAACATGATCGACCCATCTCCCAACACCAATGAAAAGAATCATCGAAGTCCGATAGCCTGGGTATTGATACCGCTGTCGTTCTTTCCGCTGATCGCGCTACTAACTTACGACGCCCGCTATTTCACCGAATGGCCGCAGGTCGAGTCCACCAACTGGATCGGTGCGCTCGGGGATTATTTCGCGCATTATGGCTACGCGATCTTCGGGCTGGCGATATGGGCGGTGCCGCTAATATGCGTAATCGGCGCGATTGCGAACGCCCGCGCGCGGGAACGAAGCGGACATCGCTGGCGGCGGGAACTGTGGAGGCTTGCCTTTCTCACTTCGCTCGCCTGCCTTATACAGATTACCGCGACGCATGAGGGATTCTTTGCCGAGCTTACCGAAAAGATCAATATCAGTGATGCCGGAGGTTCAATCGGATATCTATTGATGAGCTGTATGCTGGCACCGCTTTTAAGCGACTTTGGGTCGTCCATTCTTATGACGCTCCTGCTAATCAGTTCAATCGTCGGCGTGATCGGCATGGATACGATAAAGAACTGGGCGACGGCAATTTATAAATGGGCGATGGGCAAAAATGCCCGCCCAATCGCGCCGACTGAAGAAAGCATGCCGCCCTTTACCACCGAAGTTCCGCAATACTCGCCGGCAATCAAGGCGAAAGAAGATGCGAAACGTCAACGCGAAGCGGAAAAAGAGGCCGCGCGGTTAGAGAAGCTTAGAATCAAAGAAGAAAAGCGCCTCGCGAAAGAAGAGAAACGTCTCGCGAAAGAGGCGCCGGCGAAAACGGAAAACACTGAAGACGTCCCAACGGATAAGGGACCGTACATGTTGCCGTCGCTCTCGCTTTTGAATCCATTGCAGACCTCCAAGGCCGACCACAGCGACGTTGCCGAAATGAGCCGTAAGCTCATCGACACTCTCAAGCTCTTCGGGGTGAACGCGGGCCTCGCCTACACGGTGAAAGGTCCCGTAGTGACCAAATACGCGCTCTCGCTGGAAGCGGGAATCAAACCGGAAAAACTGCTTACGTTGCAAAACACGTTGATGATGTCCCTTAAAGCGAAGAGCCTGAGAATCGAAGCGCCAATTCCCGGCGAGGATAAGGTAGGCATCGAAGTTCCGAATCGTGCACCGGCGGGGATTTCCTTCCGGGAGATCGTGGAAAGCGACGCGTGGCTTAAGGCGAAGGAGAAGTTCGAATTACCGCTCCTCTTCGGTAAGGACGCCGCCGGCAATGAACTTATCGCCGATCTTGCGACCATGCCGCACATGCTCGTCGCCGGCGCGACGGGACAAGGCAAGTCGGTGTGTCTAAACGCGATTATCAATGGTCTTTTGATGACCCGTACGCCCGAACAGCTGAAGCTCATCATGGTGGACCCCAAGAGCGTGGAATTCAACTCGTATGTTTCAATTCCCCACCTAATCGTACCAATCATCAATGATAATCGCAAGGTGGTATTCTCTTTACATTGGGCAGTAGCGGAAATGGAAAAGCGGCTTAAACTCTTCCAGCGGGCGAGAGTAAGAAACATCTACGACTTCAACCACCGCAAGCAGTTCACCCAGACCGATATGTTCGGGGATGATACGGAGGTCGGTAGCGACATGCCCAAGACCGTACCTTATGTAGTAATCATCATCGATGAAGTTGCGGACCTAATGGCGGCGGCCGGTAAGGAGGTAACGCCCGATATCGCCCGCCTCACCGCCAAAGCAAGAGCCGCGGGAATCCACCTCATTCTCGCGACCCAAAGACCGGATGCGAAAATCATCACCGGAACCATCAAAGCGAATATCCCGGGACGCGTGGCGTTCAAGACGGCGACCGCGATCGACTCGCGAACGATTCTCGATGACGGCGGCGCGGAAAATCTGATTGGCCGAGGGGATATGCTCTTTAAGAGTAAGGACGGTCTACTCATTCGTGCGCAAGGCGCCTTCATCAGCGATCCCGAAATCGATAACATCACCAAGTTCATCGAGCAGCATTCCAATACCGATTTTGATGACCGCTTCACCAAGAAGCTCTCCACCATCAAAGAGGCGGAAGTCGACATCTACGCCGATGATGAAACCGATAAGGCGGACGCCAAAGCGCAGGCGGAAGAAGCGAAAGCGCAGGTCAAGGCCGATGCTGCGGCAAGCGATTTCAAGAAGGCGGTGGAGTGCGTTATCAATACCCATCGAGCTTCGACCAGTCACTTCCAGCGACAGATGGGCTGGGGATATAATCACGCGGCGAAAATTCTGGATATGCTGGAGGATGCCGGTATCGTCGCGCCGCAATCGGGAATGGGCTCGCGGCAGATCATCATGGATCAGGACCAACTACTCGCGATTTTCAACGGCGCTGAACCGGCGGAGGGAAATACCCCAGCGGAACCGACGGAAAATAACGAAGGCACGGTTGAGCAGACAACATTCACTTTGGAAGGATAACAACTATGATCGAATTCGGAAAGATTCTGAGAACCGCCCGCGAAGCTCGCGGTTATTCCATCAGTCAGCTGGCGGAGCTAACCCACATCACTTCGAGCGCAATCGAGGACCTCGAGAACGAGAACTTCTCGCGCTTTCCGGCGCCGATTTACGGTAGGGGCTTCGTAAAGCTCTACTGCGAAGCGGTCGGCCTCGAGGCGAAACCGCTCGTAGATGAATTCATGGATATCTACAACGGGGCGCGCGAACTCAACATCAAGGATCGTCCCATCGCCGGCGAAGAAAACAAAATCACGATTCCCAAAACCGATGAGCCGGAACGAGCGCCAATCACCGAGTCCACGCCACCCTCCGCCCCGCATGCATATCGCTGGGTATTATATCGCTGGGTGATTCTGGGGGCGGTAATAATCGCGATCATCTGGGGAATCTGCATTGGTGTAGGCGCGCTCTATCGGGCGACCACCGATAATAAGGCGGAAGCTCAATTAGCGCCGGCCGAGACCGAAACGCCAGTAGCTCCGCGAACCCCGACTAAAATTCCACCCCTTTACATCGATTGAAAAAAAGAGTATAATTTCTCTCAACTAAACCTAAAACCATAAACACAAGGAGTAGTAAAAATGGAAGTTGTAATCTGCAAAACCAAAGAGGAAGCGTCCAAGCTCGCCGCGGCAATGATCACCGCCCAGGTGAAGAAAAACCCGAAGACCGTGCTCGGCCTCGCTACCGGTTCAACACCAGTACTGATGTACAACGAGATGGCTAAGGCGGTTAAAACCAAGAAGGTATCGTACAAGCAGGTAAAGAGCTGGAACCTCGATGAATACTACGGGCTCGCCGGCACTCATGACCAGAGCTATCGTTACTTCATGAATGAGAACCTCTTCAAGAAGATCGATATCAAGCTTGCGAATACGCACGTATTGAATGGCCTTGCGAAAGATCCGGTAAAGGAATGCGCCGCGTATGAAAAGCAGATCAAGGCCGCGGGCGGTATCGATATTCAGGTGTTGGGCATTGGCTCCGATGGTCACATCGCTTTCAATGAACCGGGAACTTCCCTCAAGAGCCGTACGTCGGTAGTGTACCTTACGCCTTCGACGATCAAGGACAATGCCCGCCTCTTCTTCAAGGGCGACATGAAGAAGGTTCCCACCCGCGCGCTTTCGATGGGAGTAGGCACGATCTGCGAAGCGAAGAAGATCATCATGCTCGCGTTCGGCGAAAACAAGCAGGATGCGATCAAGGGCTGTGTGGAAGGTCCGGTAAGTCAGTTCTGCACGGCTTCGGCGCTGCAGGAGCACAACGATGCGTGGATCTTCTGCGATGAAGCGGCGGCAAAGAAGTTGACGCTCAAGAAGTATTATCAGTGGCGCTCCGCCACCAAGCTCGGGCTCTAAGATGAGCGCGGACTTCACGAGTTTTGTCTGCGAGCACTGCAAGACCGAGATCGAGGCCTCGGCCGATATGATCGGCCAGACCACGGAATGTCCGGCGTGCGGGGCCAAGCTGACAATTCCCGATCAGCGTGATGACGGCGTGAAACGAAACTCTCCGGGGTGTGATGATCCCGATCAGCGTCAGGCGATGAAAAGCCGCACGATCCGGATTGACCTCGGAGATTTCTAAGATAAAAAAATGGCGAAAAAGTCCAAAGGCGCGAAAGCACGGCGGTCGAGAAAGGTTTCGGTAATAACCGGAGTCATCTCGTTCGCCGTGCTCATCAGCTGGGCACTCGCCGGAATGTGGTTCGTGCACCACTCCCGGCGCTGGCTTACCTCCACGCTGGAGGATTGGCCGGTAATCGTCACCGCGCCGCTGATGTGGATGGGAAATCCCATTTCGGACATCACCGACGGTCTGGGCATTACTGGACACGATGCCGTATATGAATATGATGAAGAAGCCCCGATCGGCAACGTTACTTTCGCCGGAGCGCCGAAGCGAGTATCGATGCCGGCGCCGAAGGATGTTCGCATAATCGATCGCGGGGAATTCTTGATCGGCTGGTCGGACACGCTTAGACATCCCCTCTGGTGCGCTTATCATGTAGCGAAAGAGCGCAAGTTTGAGGACGGCAAAAGACCATCCTTCATGCTGGATAAGACCATCGCCAAATCTCCACGTCCCGAAGATTACACCCATCAAGGCTACGACCGTGGACACATGGTGCCCAATCACGCCATCATCAGTCGTTATGGAGAAAATGCGCGGCGAAAAACCTTTATGATGAGCAATATCTCGCCGCAGACGGCAGCGCTTAATCGTGGCGTATGGCGGGATGTCGAACATCGAATCGCCGATCTTTGGACCGCGCGATATGGCGAAATCTGGGTGGTAATCGGCGCGATTCCTTCGTCCGAAAACCGTAAACTGGGAACGACCGGCATTGACATCCCCGGGGCCTACTATCAAATCGTGATCGCGCAGGAAGATCAAGATGTACGCGCTTTCGCCGTACTCTTCGAACAGGATGTACAGTGGGGAGCTTGGCCTACGCGCTATTTAATTTCCATCGACGAACTTGAAACGCTAACCGGACTTGATTTCAATCCGGAGATGCCTTCCTTCATTCAAGATCCGTTAGAGGCGGAATTACCTTCCAGATTATGGCCGGTTAGAGCGATCGATATTTTCTCTCAGATCGCTGCGCACTTTACCAACTGATCGCCCCCAGGGCATCACTTAGGAGCCGGCCCGCGACACGATCGCGTTCTTCGCCGGAAAGCGACCCTACGACCACTACTACCGCCCGCTTGCCATTGCGCTTACCCGTAAGCACAATCGAACAGCCACCGGCATCGATATAGCCGGTTTTAAGTCCGTCCACTTCCGGCATCTTCATTGAGGGCTTAGCTAATAAATTGTTGTGGTTGGTGTATTGTAAGCGCGAGCCCTTGCCGCTTACGAGCGTACAGGTAGCGAGCGAAGTATATTTAAGCGCTTCGGGATGATTCTTAAGTAAAGCACAGGCAAGTCGCGCCAGATCCGAAGCGGTGGAATAGTCGAATCCACGCTTTGAACCTTTCGGCGGGGGGAGGCCATTAGGCGAACAATAGACGGTGTTGGTCATCCCCAACTGTTTCGCCGTTTGATTCATCATTGCGATAAAATTCCCTACGTCCCGTCCAGCGATATGCTGGGCGATCATAATCGCAGCGTCATTGGCGCTTTTAACCATCAATGCCTTAAGGAGCTCATCTAAGGTTAGCGAATCACCGCTTTTAAGTCCACTCACCGAGGGCTGCTCTTTAAGCGCTTCGGGCGTGATGAAAACCCGATCGGTAAGCGCAATGCGTCCAGCGGAAAGTTCCTCAAGCGCCACATAGAGCGTCATCAGTTTAGTGCAGGATGCAGGATAACACCTGCGCTCGGCATGATCGGAAAGTAGGATTCTTCCAGTGGCCGTCTCCATCGCCAAAGCGCCCACATACGGCGATTGGCGATAAGGCGAGGCCGAAAGCAATGCGGCCGCGAGCAACAGCGGCAGCATAAGTTTATTTTACGGCGGTGCGGGTGGCCTTGCAAAGCGCCTTCCACAGTTCCGCGCCGCTTTCGGCGGAGATAACCGCCTTGCGGTTGGCTTCTTTGGAGAAGGCCTGCATGAGCCCGGACATCAACCGGAGATAAAACGCCGAGACGGCGACCGGAATCGCCGAGAGGAATACGATATGGACCTTTTCGCCGTCCCAATCGACGCCCTTCTTGGAAACTCCCAGCGCCAAGGTAAGTCCGCCGCCCTCAACTCCGCGCACATGCGGGAAAGCAAGGCCATCTTCCATCGCCGTAGTAAGCACGCTTTCACGCTCCAACGCCGCCGAGATCAGCGAATCGGCATTGGAAATAAAGCCGGCTTCTTCCATCTTTTCCGCCAACCGCGAAATCGCATCCTCACGGGTCTTGGCGTCCATATCGACCACCATCAGTTCTTCGGCGCTGAAACGGGAAATACCGACCTTCGGAACATCTTCCTTTTCGACCTCCGCTACATTATGCGCAGCGTCAGCATCATCGGCGAAAAGTATCCGCCCGCAACTCGAGCAAGTTACCAAATGCTGCGCAAGGCGAACCTGCTGACCCTGGGCGATCGGCACTTGCATTCCACAAACCGCGCAACAATTATTGCTCATCGAGGAAATCACGATGTGGTTCTTCTGATAGAGCCGGCCGTAAAGCGCCGCTACCTGAGGATTGAGCTTCGAGCGCAAAGCGTCGATGGAATCGTTGAGAGCGTCCAGATGCGAACCATCGCCAGTCTGGTTGTGCTCGTCGCGGGTAAGAACCAGCTCCTGCAGCTGGCGCAGAATATTAATTTGACTTTTCATTTTAGGGATTGATTTATCTTCCGAAAGGACTGTTCTTCTTCATCAATTGCACGAACTTGATCGCTTCGATCGATTCTTCCAGTGCAATCGGGAATGGCGCTGCCACCCGTACTGAATCATATACATGCTTCCAAAATACCGAAGGTCCATAAGGCGTATTCCCCTGCAATTTCACCTCGCAGGAAAGAATCGGGAATTCCTCATGAAGATCTTTAATCGGCGGAGTTCTCACCGATGAACGGCGCCGCGGGAATTTATGCCCCGGATCAACCACCGTGAGCTTGCCGACCGATGAACCGCGCTCGACCTTAAATACCCCCAGCTCACCACGGAGCATGAAAGAAGGCGAACATTCACTGGGCAATACCCCGCCGGAGAATTCCAGATTCGCCGAAATCGGATCGCGGGTCTTAAGATTGACATGGACGAAATCTTCGGCGTCGCCCAGCGAAGCAATACGCTTAAGCTCGCTCCACATCTGCGTCGGCGGAGAAGGCAACATCCGAAGAATCTTAATAATCATATCGTGCATGGCATAATAAGCAGCGCCACCGCCCAGCCGCTTCACGCACTGCCAATCATCCCGACGGATGTAATCTTCCTCACGCATGGAAATTTCGTAAATCGGCCCGAGGCGCTTATCCTCCAACATCTGCTTCGCGAGCAGATAATCAGGATCGAACATTCCGCGGTTAAAGATGATCAGGCGGTTCTTCGCCTTCACGGCCGCGCCCTTAAGCACCACCGCGTCATCATAAGTAATCGCCATCGGAGTTTCCAGCAACGTCCAAAAGCCACGCTTAAGCGACATCAACGCATGCTTGACATGGTCGACCGTAGGAGTCGCGATATCCACCAAATCGATATCCGGCTCATCCAGCATATCCGAAAACTGCCGGAAGAACTTGCAGTCGGAGAAATCCTTCGCCACCAAATCGCGGCGATCTTTCGATAAATCGCAAGCGAACGCCACCTTGAAGAGCGCGGGATGCGCCTTGAAGACGGAATAATGATCGGCGAGCATGGACCGTCCGAGGCCCATCAATGCCACCTTGATTGGCGGCCGCTGATATTGAACTACCGTTTTCATTTTCTCACGATATCGGTTATTGCTGAAAGAAATTGCGCAACATCCTTAAACTGACGATAAACGCTGGCAAAACGCACATAGGCGACTTCATCCACCTTATGTAGTTCAGCCATCACCAACTCCGCAATCTGCTCCGACGGTACTTCGTCCCCTTCCAGACCGGCGACGACATTATCAATCATCGTGCGGATCTGCTCGTCGGAAATCTTCCGCTTGCCGCAGGCCTGACGGATTGCTCGATCGAGTTTAGCGCGCTCAAAGGTCTGGCGCCGTCCGTCATGCTTAACCACCAAGACCTCATCGCGGTCGATCTCTTCATAAGTCGTGAAGCGATGGCCACACTTCAAGCACTCGCGCCGACGCCGAATTGCCGCTCCATCTCTGGCGCTTCGAGAATCGAGCACCTTATCATCGGTAGCATGGCATTTCGGACACTTCATTGGCGTTATTTCCCGTTAGGACACATCGTGCAATGACGGCAGTCGAGATTCACCGGCAATGGCGGCGGAGCACCATGGCGCGTAGCCTGCCATTCTCCGAGACGATTCAAAAGCGCCAGCAACAACCCAAGCGTGATGAAACCGCCGGCCGGCAAAATCGCCATCGTCACCGGACCCGGATTGAGATTCTTAAACGCGAGCGAGCCCCAGATCGTAAGCGTGCCCGCGCCGACAATCTCCCGAACCGCAGCGATAAGCGAAAGCGCCAAAGTAAAACCGATGCCGGACCCCAGACCATCGGCAAAGGAATCGATCACGTTGTTCTTGCAGGCGAACGCCTCCGCCCGACCGAGAATGATGCAATTGACGACGATCAACGGAATGAAGATACCGAGACTCTTCGAAAGCTCGGGCAAATACGCCTGCATCAAAAGATCGATCGCCGTAACGAAAGTAGCGATGATCACGATGTAGCAGGGAATATGCACCGCCGAAGGAATCACCTTGCGCAAGGCGGATACGAGCACATTCGAGCAGATCAGCACGAACGTCGCCGCGAGCCCCATGCCGAGTGCATTCTCGAGACTCGTAGTAACCGCCAGCGTGGGACACAGCCCCAAGACCAACCGGAAGGTCGGGTTATTCTTGAAAATTCCATACCAAAAAGCAAGCCATGTTTTCATATCTGTTGAGTAGTATATATTATTTTTAGTAAAATTGCAAGCGGAAAATTCAAATCCTTTATTTAATCCGATAACGATGAGTGGAAAAACCCTTGGTTAATTCAATCTCCGTCTCGCCCAGCCGCCCGATTTCCCGTATGCCCGGAGTATCAAGAATCAGCGCGCCGGAGTCAAGCCGCACCAGTTCGCGGGAAGTCGTGGTGTGACGTCCCTTGCCGCTCCATTCCTGAATTTCGCCGGTGGCCGCCCATTCTTCCCCGGCGAGGGTATTGAGCAAGGTCGACTTACCAACTCCGCTCGAACCGATGAACGCTACCGTCGAACGCGGTTTTACATAGCGCGCGGACAATTCGGCGATGCCTTCGCCCGTCTTAGCGGAAATCTTTAATGACGGAACTGCAATTGACGGCGGCTCTTCATGGGGCAAATCGGCCTTCGTCAACACCACCACGACTTCCGCCTCGCCGACGTCGTTCGCCAATGTTAGAAAGCGCTCCAACCGAGGCACGGAAAAATTACCGTTGAGCGCCATCATGATAAAGAGCGTATCAAAATTGACCGCCAATGTCTGCGCTTGACGGCGTGCCGTCGGGTCCTTGCGCTCGAATTTGGAAAACCTCGGCAATACCTCCGTAATCATCGATTCGCCATTGGCATTGTAAAGGAAACGGACATAGTCGCCGGTGATCGGCTTTACCGCCTCGCGATCCCGAAAGGCGCTCTTTTTCTTGCGAGCGAGAATTTCGCCTTCCGCCTCGTTGCAGATTAGATGGTAATAGTCACCATGCGCGGAAACGATACGGGCGATTCCGTCTTCTACGGGACCCTGCCAACCAAACTGCTCCAGCCGCGTCATGCTTGATAAGGTCCGGAAAAAGTCTCACGGAAATCATATCCGCCGGCGAAACTTTCGTAGGAGTCGTTATCCTCTTTAACGATGCGGTTGGACTCCACCAAGTTGACCATCATTTCGCCGATATCTTCGGTGCACTTAAGTCCCCACTCGGTAAGGACAGTATACGCCATGGGACCGAACTGATCGAGGACTTCTTCCTTGAATTCTTCAAGGATATCCTCGCCGCTCACGTGTCCCTGCGTCTTTTCCGACAGAAAACCAAACACATTCAGCAATACGGTGTAGGCGCGCGGATGATACCGGCTATCCTTCGCCAGGATATCCGCAAAATCATCCTCGAAATCAAATTCTTCGATATCCATCAGAGCTTGGATTGAGCGTCCTTAATCGCTTCGCAAACCGCACGCGAAGTAATGGTAGCGGAAGTAATCGCCTCGATCTCGCCGCCGTCCTTCTTAACCTTAAGCGAAGAAGCGGACTTGCCGCTGAACTGTTTCGACCATTCCGGATCGGACAATTTCATACCCAGGCCTGGGGTCTCAGCGGCAGCGAGCACTTTATAGGAGATAACCGTTTTCTTATCCGCCTTAAAGCCGACCATCAACCGGATTTCCCCGCCGTAACCATTGTTGCTCACGCCTTCGGCGGAGAAGCCGGTCTTGTCTCCGCAAAGCACCGCCTCCCGGGCGATCGCCTTGTTCTTCTCGGCAGTATCGGCGATCGGCTTCGCCGTAATTTCATTCACGTAAGCGAGCACCGCCGCGCAAACGCCGGAAATAATGGTAAGGCTTAAAACGAGACCTAAGATCTTCTTCATATCATTTCGCTCCAAAAGGTTTCGGTTGGGTCCAGCGATTGATCAACGGACAAATCGCATTCATGATGAGAATCGCAAAAGAGCAGCCTTCGGGATACGAACCGAATTGACGGATCAGCATGCAGAGAAGTCCGCAGCCAAAACCGAAGATAAGCTTGCCCTTCGCGGTCGTAGCGGAAGTCACATAATCGGTCGCCATGAAGCAGGCGCCAATCATCATGCCGCCGGACAAAAGCTGATTGACCGGCGAGATACCGGCGAAATAAGAATAAACCGCCGCCGTTACCAGGAACGCTACCGGAATATGCCAGGTGATGACCTTGCGGATAAGTAGATACACCGCTCCAAGCAACAAGGCAATCGCCGAAACTTCACCGATACATCCAGGCATGTTGCCGATGAGCATATCCCAAAGTCCCGGGAAGCTCTTCGTCGCGAGTGGAGTTGCGCAGGTTAAGGCATCCGTAGGCGTCGCCGAAGCGCTCGAACAATGGCAGATCGGCTTAAGCCAGGTTGTCATCGGTCCCGTAAAGCTTATCAGCATAAACGCACGTGCGGCGAGCGCGGGATTGAACGGATTCATTCCCAAACCGCCGAAAACCTGCTTGGCGATGAAGATCGCAAAGACCGACCCGACGACCGCCATCCAGAGAGGAATCCCCGCCGGCAGATTGAGCGCTAAGAGAAGGCCAGTGACAATCGCCGAAAGATCGCCGATCGTGCTCTCGCGCTTCATCGCGAGCCGGCATAGCGCCTCGGTTACGATACAGGTCGCAACGCAAGTCGCAATCGTCCACACCGCCGGCATCCCGAAGAAGTAGATACCGACCGCTGTTGTAGGCAGTAGCGCGAGAATTACATCCAGCATAATGCGGCTTACGCTCGCATGTCCATGAGTATGCGGAGAAGAAGAAAGTATCATTATTTTGCCTCCTTAGCTGCGGCAGCCTTGGCCTTTTCGGCGGCCAGACGTGCACGGATCGAATTCTTTGCCCGACGGCAGAACTGGGTGATGGTACGATGCGCGGGACATCCAAAACTGCAAGCCCCGCACTCGATGCAGGTCATCACGTGGGCGTCTTCGGCGCTCTTGATATCATCCGCCTCGACCGCCTTCGAGATTTCCGCCGGATTGAGATTCATCGGACACGCCCTCACGCATCTTCCGCAGTTAATGCAAGCCTCAGAAGTATAGGCGTAAACCCGTTTTGCGGAGAGGAGCAACAATCCCGAAGTGGTCTTGGTGGTCGCAATCTGATCGGTCGCCACCGCAAAGCCCATCATCGTACCGCCGGAAATGAGTTTCTTTACTTCCGCTTTCGCGCCACCGCAGAAAGCGATGAGATCGGCATACTTCGTACCCAGCGGAGCTTCCACATTCTTCGGCTCGGTGATCGCATCGCCGGAAACCGTGGTCACGCGGGATAGGAGGATCTTACCGAACTCAACGGCATCGGCAATCGCTGCTACCGTACCGACGTTCTCCACCACGCACCCGACATCGATGGGGAGCTTCGGCGGTTCGGGAACAACGCGACCGACGGTAGCGAAGATCTGATGTTTTTCGCTGCCCTGCGGATATAACACCGGGAGCACCACCAGTTCCACATTGCCTTCAATATCGGCAAACGCCTTCTCCAGCGCTGCAATCGCCCGAGGTTTATTCGCCTCGACTGCGATGCGTACCGCACACTCGCCAAGCACCTTGCGCATGATCTCCACGCCCACACGGATACGATTAGCGCGTTCTTCCATCAGCCGCGCATCCGCGCAGAGATACGGCTCGCATTCCGCCCCGTTGAGAATTAGATATTCGCAGCGTTTTTCGGGCGGCGGATTGAGCTTGACCGACGTCGGAAAGCCCGCTCCACCCATGCCGCAGATTCCCGCGTCATTCACCCGCGCGAGCAACTCTTCGCGCGTCGCCGTTTTCCAATCAAGCGGCGGCAAGATTTTCTCCGCAACGTCCACGCCTTCCGGAGCCGGAGCGGTCGTATCGAGCACGATCGCCGGCGCTTTCATTCCCGCCGGACCGAGCCGCGGTTCAACGGACTTCACAAGTCCATTCGCCGAAGCGTAAACGGGAACGGAGATAAAGCCGTTCTTCTCGCCTACGAGCTGTCCCTTGACGATATAATCGCCGGCTTTGACGAGACATTTCGCTGGGGCGCCGAGATGCTGGCTCATTGAAATCACCAACTCCGACGGACACTCCATCCGCTCGATCGCCTTGCCCTCGGCAAGATCCTTATTATAATCGGGATGTACCCCGCCTTTGAATTTGAATCTGGATTTTACGGTTTTCATCGCTTAAATTCCCGTTTCGTAGTGATCGTCCACAATCATGCACTTCGCCGGACACTTCTCGACGATATTTTCATCCGTCGGCGGATTCTCATAATTCGTCTTGGCGAGAAAGCCGTTGAAGACGAAGTGGTTCGCTTCCTTGCCGCCGGAATTCTTCTCGCAGAGATGACAGCCCATACAACCGACCTGACAGACCTTGCGGACCATCGGCCCCTTATCCGGATTGGCGCAAAGCACATGAATCGTAGCCGAAGCCGGAACGAGTTCAATAATCCGCTTAGGACACGCCTTAACGCACTTGCCGCAACCGATGCAAAGGCGCTTATCCACCTTCGCTAAGCCATCCACAATCGAAATCGCATGCTTAGGGCAGACATTCGCGCAAGCGCCGTAACCCAAGCACCCGTAAGTGCAACCCTTATCACCACCGGCCGTAGCTGCCGCTACATTGCAATCGCAAATTCCGTTGTAGTCGCCTACGCGAATCGCCTTCGACCGCGTACCACAGCACTTTACCAGCGCCACACGCTTTTCGGTCGCGACCGCTTCCACGCCGAGAATCTTCGCAATCGCCTTGGCGCAGGCGTCCCCTCCGGCGGCGCAAGCGCCATTAGGAGCGGTTCCGGCAACGAGCGCGCGAGCGTACCCATCGCATCCGGCGAAACCACAACCGCCGCAATTCGCGCCGGGCAATTCCGCGGTGATCATGCCGATTCGGGGATCTTCCTGAACGGAGAGATATTTATCGGCAATAGCGAGAGCCAACGCAGCGACTAAACCGATGCCGGCGATGGCGACTACAGCAATAGTAAGCGGTGTCATCAGTTAAAAGCCCTTTCTAATCCCTTGTCGAGTCCGGAAAATCCCATAAACGCGAGCGCCAGCAATCCAGCCGTCACCAACGCTACCGCGATTCCGCGGAAAGAACGCGGCGGATCGGCATGCGCGAGCTTTTCGCGGATGCCGGAGAAAATCACCAGCGCGAGCCCAAAACCAACTGCGGCGGCGAACGAGAAGAATACCGATTCACCGAAGCCGGTACCATCCTTCGAGTTGAGCTCCGCTACGCCCAAGACTGCGCAGTTCGTGGTGATAAGCGGCAGGAAGATCCCGAGCGCCGCATGTAAGGGCGGCAGGAACTTCTTCATCGCGATATCGATGAACTGCACCAGCGCCGCGATTACCAGAATGAACGCGAGCGTGTGGATATACCCGAGTCCGTTCGGCTGCAATAACCAGTGGTCCAGACACCACGTAACCGCCGCCGCTACCGTCATCACGAAGATAACGGCTCCGGACATCCCCAAGGCGGTTTCGGTTTTTTTCGAAACCCCAAGGAAGGGACAACACCCCAGGAAGCGGGAGAGAACGAAGTTGTTCACCAGCACCGCACCTACCAATATCATTACGAATGAGCTCATAGTATTTGTATTATGCCTTTATTTTTCCCGAAAGTCAAGTGTATTCGTGTCGATAATTCCGGAGAAGACCTCGCTCACCGGACCGGTAAGCGTCACTCCCGAAAAGCCCCCATCGTCATACGAGGCCGATATTTCAAGCCTATAACCCATTTGGGTAGATACTTTTACCGGCGCCTTCATCCCGTATTTAGCTATCCCGATAAGCGCAGCGGCAGTGGACCCGGTGCCACATGCGCCGGTCTCATCCTCCACGCCGCGCTCATAAGTGCGAATGGAGAGTTCTTGCGGCGAATCGATATGGATAAAGTCCACATTCGTCCCTCTCGGCGCGAACTCTTCCGAATAGCGGATGCTCCGGCCGAGATTGACGACATCGGTATTTTCCAAATCATCCACTACTACGATTTTATGCGGTACTCCGGTGTTGACGAAATCGCCGCGAAAATCCGTTGGCTCCGGCAATGTTACCCGAACCGAAGTTGCGGATAAAATCTCCGCCTTGATTTCTCCCGCCAAGGTCTCGAAGCTCATTACGTCCTTATCCACCGCCCAGATTTTGCGCGCAAACTTCGCTATGCACCTGGCGCCATTGCCACACATTTCCGCCTCGCCGCCATCGGGATTGAAAAACCGCATCCGGAAATCACCGCGCATTGACGGCTGCACCAAGATCACCCCTTCCGCGCCGATACCGGTTCCCCGTGCGGCGATTGCCCGGATAAGCGATTGGTTTTCCACCGGAAAACTCCCCGCCCGATCGTCAATCATGACGAAGTCATTGCCGGCGCCGTGCATCTTGGTGAATTCTATCTTCAAAACCAGAATCCTTTTGGCAATGGCATTTCCTCGCCCTTATTAAGCCGGATATAATCGGAAAGAATATTGAATGCTTCATCGAGTACTACATCGTCCTTCTTCGGCTGATTGCGCTTACGCCGTTTCTTGGCCGCAGTTTCCTCATCGTCATTTTCGTTCTCTTCATCATCCAATTCCCTAAGTTCACGATCCTTCTCCATCTGCACCTTACGCGCGGCGTATTCGAGCGAAACTTCTTCACGTTCCGAAAGTTCCTTCATGCCCGCAACATTAGCGAGATGCTGACAATACCGCTCGTTGCCCTCTAACCGCTTTTCAGAAAGATGCGCGAGTTCATCCGTATATACATACGCATTCCAAGCGAGCGGATATTCCGCCGGAGCGATACGCGAGAACGGTAAAGCGTAAGTAAGCTTATCCTCGCCAATATCCAGCGAATCCAATAACGAAGGTAGATGAATATCCGCCGCGACGCCTTCGAGCTGAGTGGAAGATCCATTCACCCGATAGAAGCGCGCATTGGTGATTTTACAGGAGCCATACTTATCCGGTCCCATCCCCATAACCGTCTGCACCGTTCCCTTGCCGTGAGTGCGGTTATCTCCAATTATAATCGCTCTTCCGGTGTCGTGGAGATGTCCCGCGCAAATTTCCGAAGCCGACGCCGACGCGCGATCGGTCAACACTACCATCGGTTTGCGGAATGCGGAAGGATTACCCGCCGGAATCGGCAATGCCCCGGTAGTATGGATATCGCGGATCTGTACGACCGGACCCTGCGGCACGAAAATCGCGGATAGCATCACCGCTTCCCTTAACGACCCTCCGCCATTGCCTCTTAAGTCCAGCACCAATCCCTCTACGCCCTCGGCATTGAAGTCCGCCACATACTGCGCTACATCCATCGCACAACTGCGGAAGCCCTCCTCGCCGAAACGCTTTTCCATCGTACCGTAGAATCCCGGCAGATAAACATACCCGAGCTTGCGTTCCACTCCGTTTAGCGTTACCCGTTCCACTCTGCCGGTAGCCGCCTGTTCATCGAGATTGATCTTATCGCGCACGAGTTCAATGCGTTTCTTGGTCGTTCCGGACGGATCCGACCGCGGGATAATTTCCAGCGTTACCTTGGTGCCTTTAGGTCCACGGATTTTCTTGATGGACTTCTTCATCGGCTGCCACATGATATCTTCCATCTCGCCATCGCCCTGCTGCACTCCGCAGATCTTATCCCCTTCCTTGATGCGTCCATCCCGATCGATCGGGCCGCCGGACATGATCTCGGCGATTTTAAGTGCGCCGTCATCCATCTGCAATACCGCACCTACGCCGAACAGCGCGAGATTCATCTCCATGTCAAAATCTTCCTTCGACGCGGGGCTCATATAATCCGAATGCGGATCGTAAGCGCGCGCTACCGCCGAGAGATAATGCTGCAAAACGGACTCTTCATCCGGCTCGGTGAGCACGGTATCATACTGCCGATATTTCTTGATGAGGTCCACGGCGATGTCAGTCGTATTGGTGCTCTTATCGAGTTCGCGGTTGATCTTCGCCACCAACACCTCGTTTTTCATCCGCTTGCGCCAATGCTCCTCGGCATCCGCCTTGGTTTCCGGCCAGGGTGCATCCTTGCGCTTTATCCGATACACCTCGTTGGACGAAAAATCCCACTCGCCTTTCGCCAGCAGATTGGTCGCAAAGTTCACCCGCTCATGAAGCCGCTCTACGTAAAGATTGTAGATGTCAAAACCAAAACTTACATCACCCTTTTTAAGTTCATCATCCAAAGCGCGTTCCCGCAGCGCAAACTGGTCGAGGTCGCTTTTCAGGAACACCGAATGATCGAAGTCGTAAAAGGTCACGAGATTCGTCCAGGCCCGCTGGGACATCTCATCGTCGAATGCCTTCTGCAATACATGCGAGCGCGGCAAGGTATCCACCAACCGCTGGGCGATGCGTCCGTCATAATTCCGCGGTAATACTTCCGCAAAGCCGCTTACCACGGCTACCGACAACAATAAACTGATTGAAAATTTCATCATGTATTTTCCATTAACCGCACCAATCGATCCAGCTCCGCCGGTTGCAGTGCCACATAATCGGTGACGAAACCACTCTTGATATAACTCGAATTCATTACCACCACGCCGCGGATTTCCGCAACCTGCGCGCGGAAAGTGTCGGACGCAAACACCAATACCGGCTTGATTACGCCTTTCCAATCACGGCGAGCAAGTTCGTTTCTCACGAGCGACGCCTCCCACAATACCTGCTTGAGCGGATCGCCGCTCGGCAGACGACCGTCATAAAAGATATGACCGTCTTCAATGGTTATTTGTCCCCGCCAGTTCTTGGTTTCCACCGCAAACACTCCGGTAGGACCCACCACGACATGGTCGATATGCTCCTTGCAAGCCACGAAATCATTGAACACATGGTAATTGTCGGGTAGCGACTTCAATAGTCCCGCCACGCGTTCCTCACCGCGCGCACCGATGAAGAAGCGCTCGACATGTCTTAAACCCCTTACCAAACTCCAACACCCGTAGCTTGCGGACAACACCAATAGCGCCAATCCCGCAACCACATTAACAAAAAACATCGCGAGCGAAAACCCGATTATCAATACGCTTAAGAAAAGCGGCCAGAGTCCGAGCACCACTCCTCTTACTCTCGTCCACTCACCCGCATCTCCAATGATTCTCGCCATAATTCCTCCTTAAATCGCCGATGTAAGTCGCAGGACAATCGATTCGACATCGAGTCCGTGCTGTTTTTCCAATTCCGCGACCGTACCATGCGCAATGAACTCATCCGGCCAGCCGAATTTGATATCCGCTCCAATCGCCTCCCCGAAGCCCCCGACGACCGCACCGTTTTCGATGGACACGATCGTCTTCCCCTCGGCACGCTGTTCCTTTAGCCGCTTTTCATCGAAGGGCTTTAAGTACCGCGCATACACTACTCCATCTCCGGTCTTTTCCGCTACTTTAAGCGCCGTCACAAGCCGATCCCCAGTCGCCCAGATCTGCCGCTTGGCCGAAGCATTCCTGACCTGTACCGAAAGCTCGCCTTCGGCTAAATCAATCGTCTCGCCTACCTTGCCTCGGGGATAACGGATAATCGTCGGGCCCGAACATTTTATCGCGTCTCCCAGCAATTTCGTCAGGTCTTTCTCATCACAGGGCTGAGCAATCTTCAAGTTCGGAATCGTCCGCGCCATGGAAATATCGAACATTCCCTGATGCGTTACTCCATCCGCTCCCACAACTCCCGCACGATCCACCGCCAACACTACCGGCAAGGATGAAATCGCCACATCATGCACTAATTGATCCATCGCCCGCTGCAGGAACGTCGAATATACCGCTACTACCGGACGCATCCCGTTCGCCGCAAGTCCCGCAGCAAATGCGACCATGTGTCCCTCGGCGATGCCGACATCGAAAATGCGTCCCGGAAACTCCCGCGCAAAGTCATTAAGTCCCGTGCCATCCTTCATCGCCGCCGTCAACACTACAATCCGCGGATCTTTCCTCGCCAATGCCGAGATTGCATCCCCGAACGCCTCGCTCCAGCCTTTGCCTTGACTGGACGCATTGCGCGGCCCGATGCCATGAAAGGCCGTCGGATCTTTCTCCGCCGGTTGATAACCCTTACCCTTCTTCGTAACTACATGCACAATTACCGAACGCTTATCGTCCTTCGCTACCATGAACGCATCTTTGAGCGCCTCGACATCATGTCCATCGACCGGTCCGATATACCGTAAGCCGAACTGTTCAAAATATGCGTTCCCGAGAAAGAGGGACTTTACCCGGCTTTCCAACTTATGGTAGAGTCCACGCAGGAACGTCAACTTCAATTTATGCCCCATCGCTTCAGCTGCGGACTTCACCCGGTTGTACCTTACTCCAGTTATTAAACGTCCAAGCAACTTCGCGAAACTTCCGACGGGACGCGATATCGCCATGTCGTTGTCGTTCAAAACTACAATCAACTTCCTGGTGGACGTAGCACAGTTATTAAGCGCCTCGAAGCTGTGTCCGTTCGCCATGGAAGAATCCCCGACTACCGCAACTACATGTTCATCCGTGCCTTTCAAATCTCGCGCCGCCGCCATTCCGAGCGCCACCGAAAGTGCGCTTCCGGCATGTCCCGATATCGCCGCATCGGCATTCGATTCCGCCGGATTCGGAAACGGCGAAATCCCGCCCGCCTTGCGTAAAGTATCGAACCGCTCGTTGCGTCCCGTGAGAATTTTCCACGCGTACGCCTGATGGCCAACATCCCAAAGCACACGGTCCTTAAACGGATCGAACACTTCCCTAAGCGCCATCGCAATTTCCACCGCCCCTAAGGACGATGCAAGATGTCCGCCGTTTTCCAGCGTCACCGAAATTATGCGTTCGCGTATCTCTTCAGCTGTCATTGGTGTTGTAAAATCAACAAGGTGGTAGCATTCTGTCCAAACCGGTCTTTCTGGAACAGATACCGGTAGTTGCGCTTTAAGATCTTCCAATATTCAATCTGCTCGGCATTCGGACGCTCGTTGCATTCCGGCGGTTCAATCGCGAAAGAGTATCCGGAAAGCGCCGCTACGGGAATCTTGCACTCGTCCAGCAGCTTCCTCCACTCCGCATCGCTCAACACGGAAAACGGACCCATCTCCAGACCTTCCGGCACTTTCCGATTAGTCTCGATCGCCAGATATAAATCCTGCGTCAACAATTCCTTGCCGCCCGGATCCAACACATTGATCTCTGCCGCCGTCTCCTGAAGCTGTTTAAGTTCACACTGTTCCTTCTTCAAGCTCCAGAATCGATCCTGTCCGTTCATGGTCCACGTTTCCAATAACGGCGAACCAAAACTCGTCGCGAAGGTAAGACCCAATACCAGGAGTAGTCCCTTGGGACGTTCCTCCGTCGTAAACGCTACCGCCGATACTACCGCCAATATCCCCATGATCGGCACTTGATAATCATCATACGGGAACGGTGCTAAAATCTGCACCAGGAAAACGGCGATGAACGCCCACAAAAGCGCCGGATTCTTAAGCGCCTTCACCGATAGCCCGAACACGATGAAAATCGGCAGATACCACCGCACCAATCGGGATAACGATCCTACCGCAAAGACCGGATCATATCCGCCCCGCGCCACATGATAGGCCTGCGCCATTAAGAGTCCCGATTTCGCTTCGTGCGAAATTAGATATGGACCAAACACCAGCAAGAGCGCTATCGCCGCCCCCAAACCGAATATGACCGCCTTGAGAAAACTGCGCTTGTGCCAGAGTAAAAGACATATCACCGGAATCGCTGCGCCCAGCGAAATTCTCGTTCCGCATGCAAGCGCAAAGAACATTCCGGCGAAGAAGGTCATTCGCTCGAAAGTAAGTAGATATACACCGATCGCCAACATCAATGCCGCGAGCGCATAGGTCTTGGGAATCGCAATATAATAAAGGTGATAGAGATTGCAGCCTAAAAGCAACATCACCACCGTTCCCGCCGTCCACTTGCGCTCGTTATTCGTCAACCGAACTGCACTCATCGCCAAGAAAAAAATCGACAACAGCCCGAGCGTCAAGGTGAATACCCGCGCCCCCAACAAACCGAAATTCTGCCAGATGCCGGCAAAAACGGAATACACGATCGGCATGAGCGGCGCTTGGGTGAAGGCGAAATCCCGATATAATACCTTCCCCTCGCTTACCAAATTCGCGGCGTATAAGTACCAACCTTCATCCTGATTGAGTCCGCCCATCCACACTGCCGCTGAACCCAGAATCACGGTAGCGATGAGGCCTAAAATAAAATACCCACGGTTTTTCATTCGCCTACCTCCAAACTCGGATTCACATCAAGCGTGAACGCATCCTCCACATGATTGCGCCGATAATATGCAAGCGCGGCGATCATCGCGCCGTTATCCCCGCAATATTTCGGTTGCGCCATCCTGAGCGGAATTCTCGCTTCCGCACAAGTTTCCGTCAGCACCGTCCTGAGCCGGGAATTGAGCGATACTCCTCCGCCTACAATCATCGCCTGATAACGCCTGCGCTTAAGCGCACTCCGCGTGCGCTCCGCTACCGCCTGTACGATCGCTTCCTGATAACTCGCGACTACCCGAGGTATCTCCCCCGCCTTTTCCAACGCTTCCGCGCCCCCGCACTTCTGCACATATCTTAAGAGCGCCGTCTTGAGTCCCGAAAAGGATACGCATAACTCCGCCTCCAAGCCCGACAATGCCGTTACGCCATCGCGGGGACGTCCCTTGGGGAATGGTATTAAGTTCTTTAGTCCATACTCTTTCGCGATCTTATCTACCTTCGGTCCCCCGGGATACCCGAGATTCAACAATTTCGCCGCCTTGTCAAAGGCCTCGCCTGCCGCATCATCCAGGGTCTGCCCGATGATTTCGTATTTCCCATATTCTTCAATATCAATCCAACAGGTGTGACCTCCGGAAATCGCCAATCCCAACGCCGGCACTTCAATCGGATATTCCGTATCGATGAACGGCGTATGCAGATGCGCCTCGATATGATTGATGCCGATGAGCGGAACTTTAAGCGCTTTGGCGAGCCCCTTCGCCGCGTTCAGTCCCACGATCAGCGCCGGTGAAAGTCCTGGACCATACGTAACCGCCACCGCATCGACCGTCTGACCCTCCATTGCCTTGCCGACTACTTCGTGAATTTTTTCCACATGCGCCCGACTCGCGATTTCCGGCACCACCCCGCCATAGGGTACATGTAATGGAATCTGCGTATAGACTACGTTGGAAAGTACGGTGCGACCGTCCTTCACCACCGCTGCCGCGGTTTCGTCACAACTTGTCTCGATGCCTAAAATATTCATCTTACCAGAATTTCCACCAGGGATTCTCCTTCGGCTTAACGCCGCCTTCCCGATACAACTCCCGCACCCGCTGGGTACCCGCGGTTTCCGGATCCATCACCCCTTCACGTTTTTTAAATACCAAATCGTTGCGGGTGGACCACAATTCGGACCTTACGAACTGATCCTGATTGAGCCGATGCAAAACCACGATTTCGCCGCGCGGCAACACGCTGATCGTGGGCTTGTCAATTCGCAGAATCGACCCTAAATCCCAAGTCTGCCACCGCTTATGCGAAATGCCGGCATCCTGCGCTTTAAGGAAAAGGTGTTCGGACCTTCCCCGCGACCAGAATACGAGCTCGAATTCCCGCTGCAGTCCCTTGCAGTTGCTGAACATCTGCATCGCTCCGCCAAGCTTTACGCCTTCAACGATATCGAACGCCCTCAGCTGTCCCTCGTACCGCATCCCCGCATGCACCAGCACCGGTTTCGCGATATATCTACTAGGCTTTAAGAGCGGGAAGTGATCCCCGATAAACGTCTCTAACTTCTGTCCCTCTCCCGAGTTGATCATAAAGTTCGCTACGAACGGACCTTTCGAAGTTTTTTCGATCGACTCATGATCGCTCGCCCTAAATACCTCGATGAAAAACCGGTCTTCGGAATTCGAATACCCATAGCTGATTTTGTCCGGCGAGGAATTCATTACATTAACGACTCCCCGAATCCGTTCGCCGAGTACATAATCGGACGCATCCAGTTTGAGATCCACTTTGATCTCACTGATCGCCGCGAATAACAATGCCGCTAAAATCATACTTCGAGCTCCTCTCCGTCATACGCCGGCTCGACATTCGTTCCAGCGAGTTTTTTAAGCCACTCCTCATGAGTGAAATCATGACACATGTGGATGAGATACGCTTTTTCCGGCGCGATCTTTTCCACATACTTTAGACTCTCCGAGAGCTTCAGATGCGTCGGATGTTCCCGCTCTCGAAGACAATTCAAAACCAAAGTCTTTACGCCGCGCAATTTATCGACTTCCGTCTCCGGTATTACATGGCAGTCGGAAACATACCCGAAATCGTTTATCCGGTATCCACAGCAGGGGAAACCGTGTTCCACCTTAATTCGTGTAAACTTCAAATCTTCGATTTCGAATTCATCATCATTTACGAATTCGATTTGGGGACGATACAAACCGTGCTTTCCGCCCTCCGCTGAAATGTACGGAAAGATCCGGTGCATCTGATCTTCCGTCTCCTTCATCGCATAGACGTTCATCACCTTGCCGATGCACCTTTTCGTGCGTCCATTCGCGCCATCATCCGTAGGGTTGCACTCTACCCAAGTTCCATTGATGGTATTAAAACGTCTTACATCGTCAAACCCGCCTACATGATCCATGTGCGCATGGGTAAGTACAACCGCGTCCACTTTCCTAATACCATACTCACAGCACGAAAGCCGCATTTCGGGCGGGGTATCAACTAACACTCCCGCCCGTTCCGTCGAGACGTAAATTCCGCAGCGCCGCCGTTTATCACGCGGATCGGTTGAAGTGCACACCTTACAATCGCACCCGATCTGTGGCACTCCAACCGATGTTCCCGTACCTAAAAAGCGTACCTTCAACTTATTTCTTGAAGAACTTTTCGATTTCCTCCAGCGTCTTGCCCTTGGTCTCCGGCAGGAAGAACGCCGCAGTGATGAAGTAGATTACCGTAAAGCCGGCGAGGCAGTAGAATACCGCGGGAAATCCCCACGCGTCCTTCCACGCCGGGAAGACCGTCGCGATCGTCGCCGAAACGCCCTGGTTGATAATCATCGCGATGGACATTCCGGTCGCGCGAATTCGCGTCGGCATGAGTTCCGACAAAGCGAGCCACACGCAAACGCCCGGACCCACCGCATAGAACGCGATGAACATAAAGAAGAAGATGGTCGCGATAACGCCGGTCGTCATGGAAGCAACAAACACGCCCTTGGTGATCAAGAGGAACGTGGTCGCAACGCCGCAAAGGCCGATGATGATACCGCCCGTACCGAGCTTAAGGAGGAACTTACGCCCCTTCTTATCTACGAGCGCACACGCGACAATCGTCATGAACACATTGACGAGCTTGATCGCGAGATCCGAGAAGTTCGCCAAAACGCCTTCCATACCTGTCGCCTTGAAGATATCCACCGTATAGTTCAAAACGGAATTGATGCCCGTCGCCTGATTGCAACCGAGAATCACCACCGCCAAGAGGAACGGATAGATATACTTTCTCTGCCAGAGCGTATCGCCCTTCGAAGCCGCTGCAATCGCTGCCTTTTCCGCCGCCGCTTCTTCATCGGCCTTGATCATTTCATTGAGAATCACCTGCGCCTTTTCCGGTCCGTTATTCGCCGCGAGCGAAGCGAGGGCTGCTTCCTTGCGTCCCTTCTTATAGAGCCAGCGCGGCGATTCCTTAAGCCAGAATGCGCCAACAAAGAGGATGAAGCCCGGAATCGCCGAGCACCAGAAGATGGTCTGCCAGGCCTTAATCCAGCCGGCAATCTGGTCTGCGCTCGGCGCAACGCCGGCGAGTTCCTTAATGATCTTATCGGAGTCGCCCACCCAGCCGGTTACCACGAGACCGATCACCGCCGCGAAAGCAAGCCCGATCGTAAGCAAGAGCTGGAACATGCCTGTACCCTTGCCGCGGCTATCCGAGTCGAGACATTCCGCAAGATACATCGGTACAACTACGCCGACCAAGCCCGCGCTCGCGCCCTGCAAAGTACGACCGACCGTCAAAAGAATGAAGTTGCCGCCGTCGAACAAGCCCGAAGCACAGATTACCGGAATCGAGATAAAGAAGCAGAACGCCGAAGCGATGATGATTTTCTTCCGTCCGAACCACTCCGCCAATGAACCGGCGAAGAGCGAGGAGATTACCGAACCCCACAACACCGCGCCTACGATGAATCCGAGCTGGACCGAGGTATAGTTCGAGGTGTTTCTTACATACGGCAAAGCCGCCGCGATGACTCCTACGTCAATGCCGTAGATGAGTCCACCTAAGCCCGCCATGACGAGCAAATATTTTGCATAACCTTTGACTGTCATTTTTTATTCCTCCCAGGGTTGGATTTGGTTGAGTGATGGATGTAACTTATCCTTTTCGGATAAAAGGTAATCGCGACCCGGCCAGGGCCACTTGATACCGAGCGCGGGATCGTCAAACTTCATTCCCCGCTCAGACTCTTTGCAATAGAAATTGTCGCACTTATACGAAAAGAGCGTGTTATCTTCGAGCACGACAAAGCCATGCGCAAAGCCGCGCGGAATATAGAACTGCCGTCCGTTCTCCGCCGTAAGTTCACAGCTTACCGATTTCCCGAAGGTCGGCGAGCCCTTGCGGATATCTACCGCTACATCCCACACTGCGCCGCGGATTACCCTTACGAGCTTCGCCTGCGAATGCGCGCCCGCCTGCCAGTGGAGTCCCCGCAAAACGCCGCGCGAAGAACAACTTTCGTTATCCTGCACGAACTTGGCGGTGATTCCCGCTTTCACATAGCGCTCTTCGTTATAAGTCTCGGCAAAGTATCCCCGCGCATCCTTATGGATGACCGGTTCGATGATTTTCACATCCGGAATTTCAGTAGCGATTATATTCATTTACCAATCTCCGCTCGTATTGCCGTAGTCGAACGCGCCGGCAAACCCGCCGCCGGAATTCGTTCCGATACTTTAAGTTCAATCCCGTGCGCTTTACAGAATTCGGCTTTCTCTTCGCTCGCGCCGTCCTGATTGACGAAGAAGATATCCGGCTTCAAGGCCTCGACTTCTTTCACGAAGTCCATCTTACCCATACCGGAATTGATCCATGCGTCCTTTACATACCGAATCGCCTTTACCATGTAAAGACGTTCGGACTCGCTGTTCATCGTGCGCCGATTCTTAAGCCGAAAGATATTCTCATCGTTTCCGAGCCCAACATACAATTCGCCCCACCTCGAAGCTTCTTCGAAGAACGCTACATGCCCCGAGTGGAGCATATCATAACACCCGGATACGAATACCTTTTTCACTTGACCCTCTTGATGGCTCCGAACTTGCAGACCTGCGTACAATGCTTGCAGCCTGCACACTGGGAAGCATCGATCTTCATCTTGAAGCGTCCCGGCGCGACTTCTTCACCGCGCGTAATCGCGGGACACCCCAGCTTGAAGCACGCTCCACACGCCTTGCATTTCGCCGCGTCCACCTCGCAAAGTCCCTCCTTCGTGAGTTTCGCCGCGATTCGGCAAGGCGCATACGCAATGATCAAGGCCGGCTCTTCGCCGTCCATGGACTCCTTAAGCACTTTCTCAAGCGCCGTCAAATCATCCGCCGAAACTTTCTCCACCTTCTTGTATCCGCACGCCTTCGCGATATCGGCGATTTCCGTTACCGGCGCATTCTCACCGGCGAGCGTCTTACCGGTACCCGGATTATCCTGATGACCCGTCATCGCGGTAATGCGGTTATCGAGCACCACGGTCGTGATCGGCGTGCCGTTATAAAGCGCGCTCAAAATGCCCGTCATGCCGGAATGGAAGAATGTGGAGTCTCCAAGCACCGCACAGATGCGGCCTTTGAGCCCCGCCTTCTTCATACCCGCCGCATTGCCAATCGAAGCGCCCATGCAAATCGTGGAGTCCATCGCGTTGAGCGGAGGAAACGCCCCCAGCGTATAGCACCCGATATCGCCGGTAACCGTCGCCCCGAGTTTATGGAGTGTATAGAACACTCCACGATGTCCACAGCCCGCGCAAAGTACCGGGGGACGCGTCGGGAGCGCTTCCTTGGGCGCCTTCGGGGTTTTCGCCTTGGGAACGTCCTTCAGAAGTTCATGCCGCAGATTCTGCAGACGATCCGCATTAAGCTCGAGCATATTAAGCTCGGTCTTGTGCGCTTCAACCTTGATGCCCATCGCCTTGATCTGATCTTCCATGAACGGATCCAGCTCTTCGATTACCACCAGTTTCTTCACGCTCTTCGCAAACTTCGTAATCAACGCCTTCGGGAGCGGATTCGTCCACCCGAGTTTGAGTACACTGCAATCCGGGAAGATTTCCTTCACATACTGATAGGCGACCGCGCTCGTCACAATACCGAGCGGCTTCTTGCCCTTCTCAATCTTATTGAACGCGGACTTCACGCTCTCCTTTTCCATCGCCTCGGTGCGCTTCTGCGCATTTAGACGATGAAGCCGCGCAAACATCGGTACCGGCAAACGCTGCTGGATGTTGCGCTTGTATGGAATGAGCGCATGCGGTTTCGGATTGAACTTTCCGAGGTCCACCAAGCTGGACGAATGGCTCGTACGCGTGGTGAGACGGATAATCACCGGCACTGCGAACTTTTCCGAAAGCTCAAACGCCTTGACCGTCATGTCGTACGCTTCCTGGCTGTCGCTCGGCTCCAGGAGTAACGCCCGCGCGAATTTCGCGAGATTGCGATTATCCTGCTCGTTCTGCGAGGAATGCATTCCGGGGTCGTCTGCGGAAATAATCACCATGCCGCCGGTCGCGCCCACATACGTAAACGTCATCAACGGATCCATCGCCACATTGAGTCCCACGTGCTTCATCGCCGTAAGCGCCCTCGCACCTGCCATCGACGCTCCGACTGCGGTTTCCATCGCTACTTTTTCATTCACCGCCCATTCACACTTGATGGTATCTTTGAACTTCGCGATGTTCTCGAGAATCTCCGTGGAAGGCGTCCCCGGATAGGCGCTCGCCACCACACAACCAGCCTGCGCCGCCGCATGGGCGACTGCTTCATTTGCACTTAAGAATTTCTTCATTTATTGCTCCTTGAAAAGTTAATGGATATTGCCCCGGCTGGGATGACTCTTCGCCTTGGGCTTTTCTAATTTTAAGAAAGTCGCATACTTCATCGCTTCCGCCGGTATTTCGTCTCCCGTCGTATCCGGCATGTCCTTAAGATCGAGACCATGTTCGGCGTGGGTATGGTGGAACTTCGTCTTCGGCTGTACGAGCTTTCTCAGTTCCGCCTTGAACTCTTCCAACCCTTCCCGCGTTGCACATGAGATATAAATCGGCTTAACGCCCGTTTCCCGCTCAAACCGCTCCGCCACTCCTTCACCTTCAACTTCACCTTTAACCTGATCCATCTTATTCCCGACCACGATAAATGGACGCTCCGCCAGTTCCGCTGAATATTCGTCGATCTCTTTTTTCAAAATGCGGTAATCTTCCCACGGCTCACGGTTATCCGTTCCCGCCATGTCGATTACATAGATTAGCACGCGACTGCGCTCCAAATGCTTCAGGAACGCGAGTCCCAAGCCCACGCCTTTCGCTGCGCCTTCGATGATTCCGGGCACATCCGCCATCGCGATTTTCGCGAAGTCGTCATATACGATCTGTCCCACCATCGGATTCAAGGTGGTGAAAGGATAATTCGCAATCTTCGGGGTTGCGGAAGAGAGCGCGGAAAGTAACGAGCTCTTACCGGCATTGGGAAAGCCCAAGAGTCCTGCGTCCGCAATGGTCTTAAGTTCCAATCTTAACCGACGCTCCTCCGCCGCGCCGCCCGGAGTGTGTTCGGTGGGCGCTTGGTTGACGGACGACTTGAAGTGCACGTTCCCGAAGCCGCCCGCGCCGCCTTTCGCGACTACTACGCTCTGACCGGGTTCGGTGATGTCCGCGACCAAGAGTCCCGTCTCCGCCTCGTATACTTCCGTCCCCAGTGGTACCGGCACTATGAGGTCCTTGCCGCGCTTGCCGAACATCTTCTGTCCCTTACCGCCTTCGCCATCCTGTGCGAAGCATTTCGGGTCGTAATAGAGCGATAATAGCGAGTTGATATGCTCGGACGCCTTAAAGACTACATCCCCTCCGCGACCGCCGTCGCCACCATCCGGACCGCCAAATTCCACCAGCGCTTCACGGCGCATGCTCATCGCCCCGTCCCCTCCTTTTCCAGAGCGGACGAGTACTTCCACCTGGTCGATAAAAGTCTTCGCCTTCATACTAACTGCGTATTATACCAAATCTCGCCCACTTTGTGGGAAAAATTCGCTATCATTCACCAACCAGATTTGCCTTTGAGCAATCCTCGGCAGAGGGGTTCGTCCTTAAAATCACGCTTCCAGATAACGCTTTCGCCAAGATAAAGAATAAGTGTACGCGGCATATTAAGTCCCGGGGTGCAAAGTCGATCATCCCGCCAATATGCCTCCCAATACGATTCACGATTCTTAACTCCATGCCCAAGTTCATTGAAATGCGCCGGCAAATACAGCGCCGCATTACGATTGAACCCGGCATTCGCCATACAGGCATTCAGAATGTTGGACGGAAAATTCCACACCGGCGAAATGATTACATCCGCCGCCGCACCACGCACCAGATTCGTATAGACGTTGTAATCGTCATTATCCCCAGGATCAACCACGCTTACGCCGTCAATATCGAGCTGATAAACATTACACGGTACCCCTTGATTCCCCATGAAATTCCTGATCGTGATCCCCGCGACCTCCACTGGCTCCTCGTGATTATCCGAGAATACCCGACAACACTCATTGCTTAACCCGAGATCACACGGCAGAATAATCGGCTTACCCGCCTCCAAGAACGGCGCCAATATGCGCCGCGAAAAATGATCCCCATGCGGATGTGTAAGCACGAACGCGTCCGTCATCTCCGCAAGTTCGCGATACTCCTCATCCGTCCATTCACTCATCCGGTCGGTTACATCCACCGCAATCGCATGGCGCGGACCTTTAAGCACATAGGCCATATTGTAGAAGTGGAAAATCCCGAGTTCCCCTTCTCCAATCTTCGCCGCCTTTACTTCTGCAAGAAACCTATGCCTGGCGCGGGTAATCTGATCGGACATTACTTCGCGCCATTTCTCCACGATTCTTTGCGGCGTGTTCGTCGAGCGCGTATCCACATGAATCGGATAATCAATCAGCCTCAACAGCGAAGTCCGATACGGATCGCGATAATCACTGCCGCGACAAGTTTTAAGTCCCGCTTCGGCATATTCGATCGTTTCCCCGATCCACGCTTCCAAATCGGTTTCCGCCGCGATTTTTTCGGCGAACTCACTATGTCCATTCAGCCGCGCGTACTCGACCATCCGCGCTTTCAAGCTCTCCGTCGGCTCCGGCTGCCAACTGAGCGCGCTCGCGACTCCCGGCAGAATCATCACCAACAGTAATATCCTTTTGCCCATATTCATATCTCTCCTAAGTTTGGCGGGGAACGGAGGCGATGTCGATCAGGGAGCCCGCCCAAAGATGGTGAATAAAATCAGCATAGGGAAGAATCTCAATCCCATTCACAATTCTTGCCTGAGGCTCGCGACACACCAGTACGCGATGCGCAAATTCTCCCTCCTCGGCAATCGTTCTGAGCGCCTTAATGTCACCCGTGCTGGCATTATCCGTACTCTTCACCTCGATAGCAGTATTGCCCACAATAAAATCAACCTCCACATCACCCTTTGTGCGCCAATAGGCAATCTCCCCATCACGCATATACTGATCAAGATAGCACCGAAGCTCATGATGCACCACCGTTTCCAAGAGATGCCCGTAGGTATGCGAAGCCGGCGACACTTCACCAAGACGCGCCAGCCACCGCGCCACGCCGGAATCGAACAGATAAAACTTACTCGTTTCCACCGTTTTACGCTTGAGCCCGCGCTTCCACACCGGTACTTCATCCGCAAGCAACGTTTCTTTCAAAATTTTAAAATACTCCTGCACCGTCGAGCGCGGCACCTTGGCATCGTTGGCAATTTTCGTATAGTCAATTTGCTCACCATTGCAAAGCGCCGCCACCTCCAAGAATCGACTGAACGCTGGTAAATTGCGAGTGGCGCCTTCCGCGATTATCTCCTGCCGGTATGGTTTTTCTCCGATTATGCGTATATGTTATCATAAATCGGTCCAAGTTGTCAAGTAAATTCGCCAACTATTTCGGCAAATTTAGACCAAATTTGCCAACTACACTGCCGTAATCCAATTAATCAATTGCCTTCGGGTTTGGTCCAATCGACCTTTCCACTGGGCGGAATCTTCGGGTTCACCGGACAGAAAGGATCGTACTCGCGATACTCCTCACGAATCGCCGCCCCGATGCCGGGAATAGCGCTTAAGTGACTCGCGACAATTCGTGCATTCACATACGCCCCGAAAATCGTATGATGGGTGTTGTCGATTTTGCCTTTGTTATTGACCTGCAGCGGCAGTGTACCTTTTTCCCCGAGCTTCTCATGCATCTGGTAGGTTATATCATTAAGATCGATGAACGGAAGTTTATTCTTTTCCGCAAATGCCTTGGCCGCCTGAGCATAGCCCGCAAGCGTCTTTTCCCCATGTACCCCCTTCTCGAACCGACGCCGCTCACATGGGGAAATTACCACTAAGGACGCTCCCTTCGCCTTGAACTTTTCATACCATTCGCCATAACGCCGCGTATAACCATTTTCCGGCTCTTCACCTTCGCGTTTCTGATCGTTATGTCCGAACTGCACCAACACCCAATCGCCGGCCTTAAGATGTTCCAGTATCCGATTCAGCCGATTATCACTTTCAAAGGTGGACATCGCCAACCCCGAACGGGCGAAGTTGGAGCACGCCCAGCCGGACTTTATAAACGCCGGTAAGATCTGTCCCCAACTGCCCCACGGCTCCCGTTGTTGATCGGTAACCGTAGAGTCCCCACAAAGATAGATGGTGGACGAATTCGGCGCTGGCGTAACCTTCGGCGTAAGCGCATACTTTCCTCCTTCACCATCCTCGGTGAATACTGAAAGCTTCAGCGAAAATTCGCCGTTCTTGGAACGATTCACCGGACCCGGCACCCGAGCCGTGAACGCAAAATCTTTCTTCTCGCCCGCCGCCGTAACAATTCGTTCCGCCGCCAATCTTCGCCCAGCGAACTTCACCACATTAGTCGTAGCGCGCTCTCCACCGAGCGGAATTACCACATCGTAATTTCCGATTTCCAGGCGCGGCGATTGCCAATTCGCAACCGTCATCGCCAACATTAGAAATAGACTACTCATCCTTTATCTTATTACTCAAAGCTTGACTTCTTTATAGTGCGGTACGAGGGACTTCATGATGATCCAGCCGGTAAGATACGCAATCGCACAATACCCGAAGACAATCATGTAACCGGCAGGCTTGCCGGAGAACCCGACGAACGAAAACGCCGCGCCTTGGGTTTCGGCATAGGTAAAGAGCTTACCCGCGCACTTGTTGATCATGAAGCTACCGCATCCGGCTGCAAACTGGGCGATGCCGGTCAAAGTGCCGATGGTGGACTTCGGGAACATATCGCCAACGACCGAATAAACGTTCGCGCTCCATGCCTGATGTCCCGCACAGGCAAGTCCAATCAAGATCGCCGGATACCACGCGCTATAGGCTCCCAGCGGCTGCGCCGCGAGCGCCAGAAGCGGGAAGCACGCGAAGATGAACATCGCAACCATACGTCCCTCATACGGATTCATCCCCTTCTTATCCACCATAAAGGTCGGGATGCGGCAAAGATAAATCGAGACGAACGTTACAATCGCGTACAAGGTGAAGATAAGCGCCATGCCCATACCGGAATCGGAAGAATATCCGAACTGATCCTTAAGGTAACCCGGCGTCCAGAAGAGGAAGAACCACCACACGCCATCCGTCAAGAACCGACCGAACACCAGCGCCCAGGTCTGACGGAACTTGAACGCGCCCCAGATGGAAACGCTCTTCTCCGCCTTACCCGAAACTTCTTCACTCTTCACTTTTACTTCTTCACCATCATCCTGATTGATGTAAGCGAGCTCTTCGGGGGAGACGAATTTCGACTCCGCCGGCTTCTTATAAAGTCCACTCCAGAAGAACATCCAGACAAATCCGAGCGCACCAATTACGATGAAGGCAGCTTCCCAGCCGAAGAACTTGGCGAGGAGCGGAATCGTGAGCGGGGCTGCGAGCGCGCCTACCGAGGAGCCGGCGTTGAAGATGGACGTCGCAAACGCGCGATCCTTCTTGGGGAAGTACTCCGCCGTCACCTTGATCGCCGCCGGAAAGTTCCCCGCCTCACCGAGCGCCAATACCGCGCGACACGCGAGGAAGAGCCAAACGGACGCCGTAACGCCCATCATCGCCACAAATCCCGCGCCCTTGAGCCACTCCGTCCCCACTCCGCAAAGCGCATGGAGACACGCGCCTAAGGACCAAATAAAGATCGCCCAGAGATATCCCTTCTTGGTGCCCAGCCGATCGATAAGCTTACCGGCGAAGAGATTGCAGATCGCGTAGATTATGGAAAAGACGGCGGTAATCGTACCGTAATCGTTATCCGTCCAATGGAACTCGGGGGAAATGAAGTCCTTCCAAGTTAAGGACAGCACCTGCCGATCCATGTAGTTCACCGCAGTCGCGAAGAACAAGAGTCCACAGATAACCCAACGGAAATTCGTCGCCTTTTTCATAATCATTCTCCTCTTACTTTTTCACTTTTCACTTTTACTTCTTCACTTTTCACTCTTACTTTTTACTTCATATTATCGTAATGACGCGCAATCGCCTCATAGCCTTCGATCATCGCTTCCGGCAGTTTGCCATAGAGCTTATAATAATCGCAGACGACCGGCAAGCAACGCGTTTTCCACTTCGCAATCGTATTGAGCGCGATGGACTTGAGCTGATGATGCGCGAACGGATTCGCAAAGCGCTCGAGCACTGAATTTGCGTAGTCCGTCTTCTCCTCATCCGGCAGATTGACGGTCGGGAAGATCTCTTCGAAGACCACCTTCCGCACCCACTGATTGAACTCGGGATCGGCAATGCACTGCGCAACTTCGGTAAAGCCTTTTTCAAGTCCCCGATAGACCATCGAAGTATGCGTCGCATTGAGGAAGCGCACCTTACGCGTACGATAGGGCTGCATGTCGGGAGTGTAGACCACATTAACGCCCGCCTGCTTAAGCGGCAGCTCCTTTTCAAGATCAAAGCCATTCGGCGTTTCGATAACAAAGAAGTGGAACGGTTCACCGCAAACGAGTACGTCGTCCTTTTCGCCCAATTGCTTAGCGTAGCGCTCTGCGGACTCCGGATCGGGACGTCCCGCGACGATGCGATCGACGAGCGTCGAGCAGAATACGCAGTCCTTCTCAATATAGTCCTTAAGTCCCGCGACTTCCGGTTCATCCGCGAGATGCTTAAGTACACACGCCTTCAAATTATCGCCGTTATGCTCAATAAGTTCGCACGGAATAAAGACGAGCCCCGGGAGCTTCGCCGCGAAACGCGCCTTCAACATTTTGAGCACTTTCGCCGGGAAGGTATTCTCGCCCTTTACATACTGAATGCCCGCTTCGGTGGTGTTGGAGAACACAAAGCGCAGCGAAGGTAGAACCGCATACTTTTCAAGATTGAGGTAGGTATCAACGCCCCTTACGGACGAAATTTCCTCAATCTCTTCCACGGTCTTACCCCCAATTACGCCGCGCAAACAGGTGTGATACTTGCCCCCGCGATCGTTCAAGATCTTCGAAGGTACGGTCAATTCCTCGCCGATCGGCTGGATGATCTGGACCTGTCCATCGAAACCCGCGTTATCGTTCATCTTCTGGACCATCCAGTCAATGAAACACCTTAAGAAGTTGCCTTCGCCAAACTGCAAAACTTTAATATCCATAACTGTTCCTTTTACTTTTTCACTTTTCCTTTTACTTTTTCACTCTTCACTCTTACTTTTTACTTTTAAAGAGTTACTCCATCTTTGAATATTGCGATGCCCTGGGCACCGGTAATTTCGTTTTTCGCCTTCTCCTCACCCGAGGCGACGGCAAGTATCTTTTTCGCGAACTCTTCGACGTCAGGATTGCTCATCGCATTCCAGTCGATCCAGTTCGGCTTGTTTTTCGCGAGCGTATCATTCGTCGCGATCTTCATCGTCGGCACCACACACCCGAACGGCGTGCCGCGTCCCGTGGTAAATAGGATAAGATGACATCCCGCCGCTGCCAATACCGTGGAAGCGACGAGGTCATTGCCCGGACCCGTCATCAGCGAAAGACCATGTGCCTTCACGCTTTCCCCATAGAGGAGTACATCCTCCACCGGCGAAGAGCCGCCCTTTTGGACGCACCCGAGGGACTTATCCTCGAGTGTGGTGATTCCGCCCGCCTTATTGCCGGGCGAGGGATTTTCATAGCAGACCTGATTATGCGCGGCGTAATAGTCCTTAAAGCCGTTGATCATCTTTACGCACTTATCAAAGATATTGCGCGTACGGCAGCGCTTCATGAGGAGCGTTTCCGCGCCGAACATCTCAGGTACCTCGGTAAGTACCGTGGACCCTCCGCGCTGCGCTAACCAATCGGAGAAGCGTCCGACGAGCGGATTCGCCGTCAGCCCCGAAAAGCCGTCCGACGCCCCGCACTTAAGTCCTACCTTAAGTTCCGAGACCGGAACCGGTTCCCGCTTGGTGGGACGCGCCGCCGCCAGTTCTTTAAGGAGTTCCTTGCCGCGCTCAAATTCGTCCCCCGCATCCTGCGCCTTCATAAAGCGGATATTGAGGTTTGAATAATCCCCCAGCCGCACTTTGAAGCTTTCGAGCGTATTATTCTCACACCCAAGCGCCACCACCAACACTCCTCCGGCATTCGGATGACGGCAAAACTGCGCGAGCATATTCGCGGTAGTTTCGTGGTCCTGACCCATCTGCGAACAGCCGTAGGGATGAGTAAGCGCGAGGCCTCCGCACTCTTTCGCCAAGCGCTCCGCAAGATTATTTACACACCCTACGAGCGGGATTACCCAAAGATCATTCCTAATACCTACGCGTCCATCGGGATGACGATAGGCGAGGAAGGTACAATTTTCGAATTGACGAATTTTCGAATTATCGAATTGGGCGATGCCGTCAAGGTCGGGGTCGTAAGTATATTCCAGCACGTCCCCGAGATTAGTCTTCACGTTATGCACGTGAACATGCTCACCCTTTTTGATGGCAGTTACGGCATGCCCGATCGGCATGCCGTACTTGATTACATTCGCCCCTTCGGGGATGTCCTTAAGCGCGTACTTGTGTCCATCCTCGCGGATTTCGACATTGTCAGCTGGATTGATAATCATTTCGCGTTAAACCCGAAATACCGGTTCGCGTTATTGAAGGAGATATCCTGCACGATTCCGCCGAGCCACTTAAGATCGTTCGGAATCTCGCCCTTCTCCACCTGCTCGCCGAGCCACTGACAAAGGAGCCGACGGAAGTACTCATGGCGCGTGTAGGAGAGGAAGCTCCGCGAATCGGTAAGCATCCCCACGAAGTTCCCGAGGCACCCAAGCGTAGAGAGCGCTTCGAGCTGATGGCGCATACCGTCCTTCTGATCGAGGAACCACCACGCCGCCCCGAGCTGGATCTTGCCGCGGTCGGGTCCTTTCTGGAAGCACCCCATCACCGTCGCCAACATTTCCATATCGCGCGGATTGAGCGAATAGAGAATGGTGCGCGGGAGCGCGTCCGCCTGCTCCAGACGATCGAAAAGCTTGGCGAGGCCAACGGCGCTGTCGGCGCAGCCGATTGCATCGTAGCCGGTATCGGGACCGAGCTTCTTGAACATCTTCGTATTGAGGTTGCGGATGCAGTTATAGTGGAGCTGAGTCGTCCAACCGGCTTTCGCGTCCATCTTAAGGCACTCGAAGAGGAGATCGGCGTAGAGTCCCTTTTCCGGAATATCAACGATGCCGTAATCGGAAAGCACACACCCGTGCTCCTCGAAATATTTATGGCGCTCGGCGAGATGTTCCATCGGATCTTTCTTCTTTGCGACCGCTTCCTTGAGGATTCGATCGGGACGCCACGCCGGGAGAATCTTCGTCCCGAAGGGCTTCTTCGCGATCGCCTCGTGATAGTGGAGATCATCATCCGGATCGTCCGTAGTGCAAACGACCTTCACGTTCGACTGCTTCATGAGTCCGCGCGCCGAAAAGTTCTTGCCCTTAAGCTTCTGGTTACACTGCTTCCAGATGCGATCGGCGCTCTTCGCGTTGAGAATCTCGTCCACGCCGAAGTAGCGCTTGAGCTCCAAGTGGGACCAGTCGAAGAGCGGATTGCGCACCAGCTTTTCCATGGTCTCAGCGAACTTCACGAACTTGTCGTGCCACGGCACATCGCCGGTGCAGAATTTTTCATCTACGCCGTTCGAGCGCATCTGACGCCACTTATAGTGGTCGCCGCCAAGCCACACCTGGGCGATGTCCGTCCAACGCTTGTCCTCAGCGATTTCCGCCGGCGGCAAGTGACAGTGATAGTCAATGATCGGCATCTTCTCGGCATAGCGATGGTACAGCTCCTTCGCCGCCTTGGTAGTGAGAAGAAAGTCGTCGTGGATGAATCCTTTTTTCATTTTCATAGTGTGTATTATACCACATTCCCCCATGAGGGTCAAGTCACCCGTTTACGTGAGAGAGGCGAGATGCGAGAAGAATGCGATACATGATATACTTCGCAACTTCAACCACAAAACTCGAAAGGAGGTGATAAAAATGAGCATCGATAAAAAGACACGACGTGAGGTCGTAAAGGAGATTCGTCGGCGCTATGCCAAGGGCGGAAAATCCATGCACGCGATCATTCGCGAGATGCGTTCTAACAGCGCGTATGTAGCGCGAATGAACGGCATCTGCAATGAATGGTGGCGGAAGCTTGCTTCCCGCTAAAGTTGGAGGTATTGTCAAGGGGGTGGCGTGGTAAATTTTTCCGCGCCGCCCCCTTGTTTTTATTGCCCAAAAGCAACTTCGTTTGGAGGTATAAAACTGGCAACTCGTGGGAATGGCGTTATACTATAACCCAAAGCCAGGGGCAATGTCGTCCATGGCAACTAACAACGAAAGGAAAAACAACCATGATCAAAAGTACCATCAAACACTATCGGCTCGTCGAAGGACGGCTCGTATATCAGCGCACCGAACGCATCGAATATCCGGATCTTGAACCGGTGCCCGGCTTCGACCGGATACTCCAGGAGGAATTCGGCGGCGCGTGCCGTGATACGAATGACTACGAAGGAGTTGAGGACGATGAATAAGAGTGCCGAAACTATCGTGGACATGCGCAAGTACGAGACCTTCCCGGCGTGTCCGAATTCGTCCCATGAAATCTGGTGCTATCCGGGGGACGCCTGGAAGCTCGCCTGTGCCCTTGTCGGCAAGTATGACGCCCAGCAGTACAATGCCTACCGGGCGCTTTATTTCGCCATGCAGGATGACGACCTCTATCGGCGCGTGTTGGTCGAGACCTTGGACATCCTCCAGAACTCCAGCAACATCCGTTCGCCCGCCGGGCTTCTGTATTCACAACTCGCCGGCGCGATCAGTTCGGTGGAGAAAGGTAAGTAAGTAGTAAGTAAAGTAAGTAAGGAATATTTTATATGGGTAATAATAGCATAACTTACTTAGTAAGTAAGCCTAGTGACGCGCGCGCACGTACGCACGTGAGGGAACTCAGCGTGGACGACTGGCGGGAACTCATTGGCTTCGTCCGAAAGTACGCCCAGAAGTGGTTCGCCCGCTATGGACTACCGGAAAGCGAATTGGAGGACGTAATAGTCCACGCTGGGGACAATGCCTACGAGCGTATCTGCAACTGTCGCAAGCCAATCCGCAATCTCAAGGCCTTCATGCGCGTCTGCGCTTATCGTGCCGTCGCTACGCGTCTAAAACGTCTCAAACCGCCCAAAGTACTCGAAAACCTCGAGCGCGGCGATTCCGGACTTGGCGCCAAGCGGATAGTCGAGCAGATTGATCAGGAAACTGATCGGACGCCAGACTGGCTCGTCCTCTTCCGCTATGTCCGTATGTGTCAGCGCGGCGCGGCGGTAAAGGTATTAAATGCCCTCAAAAAGGACTCTCGGCACGAAATCGCCCGTGAAATTTCCGGTCTTGGACATGGTTATTTCTATAGGGTTATAAAAAAACTTCAGAGCGCTTTCGCCCAATGTTATCAGGCCTATCGTGCACTTTTGGCTACATCGTAGAGGGGACATTTTTTGACCTTTGGGTGACTATATAGGTGGAGGGACGTGATGTTGGAGAGGTTCCAACGCGATGTTCCCTCCACTTAACCAAATACTAATTTTCGAATTTTCGAATAATCGAATTGCGAATTATTAGCGGTAAGCTCTGATAATTTTCGAATTTTCGAATAATCGAATTTTCGAATGAAAGGAAACCATGAAACTCAGCGAAGTACTCAAAGGCATGAAGGTCAAGGACTGGGAAGTGCGCGAACACTCCAACGGCAAGAAAGTCGTCTACGTGCATTTCATTCCGGCCGAAAAGCCGATTACGGTAAACGTTAAATAATTTTCGAATTTTCGAATAATCGAATTGCGAATTAAGAAAGGAAAAGTATGAATATCCGAATCAAAAATGAAACCGAGTTCATCGAAGCCATCGATGCTTACGGTGATCTCACCGCCAACATTGAAAAACTCAAATCCGAGGCTAAAATTGCCAAAGTATGCATTGAGCTCTATGCCAACGAAAACAAGATTACCCGCAAGGCCGGTGAACGGTATCGGCTGTTGATGAAGAAAGGCACTCCTGCGCTACGCCGTCTCGCTGGTGTTACCGATGCGGATGTAGTTGCCCTGCTCGAGCAGTCCGAAATTGGCAAGAACTACATAATTCCGACTTATGACAGCGACGCCATCAAGCATGATTTCGGCGGCAATTCCGAAGTGTGCGAGCAGCTCGCTGAGTTTGGGCTCATGATGACTAATCCCAAGCGTCTGGCTAAGGTCACGGCAATTTAATTTTCGAATTTTCGAATAATCGAATTTTCGAATTGAATGAAAGGAGGTGATAATATGAGTATCAAGTTTGACTGGTCGAAGTTAGACTGGTTAGGATGGCTCAAGACCGTTATTAAGGCCTCGATTCCATTCTTCTCCGGTGCGCTGGGCGGGCTTTTGACCGGATGTACGGTCGGGAGCGGACCTAACTTCACGTTCTAAGGAGCCTAAGGCAGAAGGTGGGGTCAGTATACTGACCCCCTGCCCATCAGTATACTGACTACCTACCCGTCAGTATACTGACTACCTACCTATCAGTATACTGACCCTACCCCGGTCAGTATACTGACCCCTATACCATCAGTATACTGACCCCGAGGCAGTCAGTATTACTGACTACTACCCGCCTCACCTAACCGAAAGGAGGTTCGTAAATGGCAGTAACCTTTACGAACAATAAAGTAAGCGACGCTATTTCTGAAGATCAGAAATATCAGTCGAAAATCAACTCGCCCGGTATTATCACTACCGAGCAAATCGCCCAGGAAACGGCCGAAAACCTTAAGGGTAACGCCGCATACATCGAGTCGGTGCTGAAGGAAGCCACCAAGGTTTCCAAGTCGCACCTCAAAACCGGTGAACGCGTTGTCTATGATGGTCTTTGCCGCTTCGAACTCTACGGCAACGGCTCGTTCAAAACCGAGGACGAAAGCTGGGACCCGACCAAGCACAAAATCGTCACGCGGATCATTCCGAGCGATGATGTCAAAAACGCCGCGTCGGACATCGTACCGGTGAACACGCTCTCGAAGGTGACGATCCAGCTGCTCGGCAGCCAGGATGCGACCACCTACGAGCAGAATTCGCTCGTCATCGGTCACACGCTGCTCGTACAGGGCAAGAACGTGCAGATCACTGCGTCCCATACGGACGAGGGACTCTTCCTCGTCAAGGGCGACACCGAATACAAGGCGACGATCACCGCCAATACGGCAGGTACCATCGACGCCACCTTCGACAACGACCTTGCGGCGGGCGAGGGTTATTCGCTCGTAATCCGTGGACGCGCAGGCTGCGGACTCAACCGTACGCTCGTCAGCGCGGAAATCAAGGACTTCACCGTCGTCGCGGCGGCTTAAGGGAAAGGAGATAAATCATGGCTAATAAAGCAATTGGTTACTACCGCTACCTCAATAAGACGGATTCCGCGGACAAGGCGAAGTACTTGATCAAGATCGTCCCCAATGGAGTCGCGAATCTCGCGGATATCGTTGAGGACATTCTCAAGGGCATCTCGGGTACTGAGAACGGCATTAAGTCCATCCTCAAGGAGGCGTTTAATGTCGGTATCAAGTACGCGAAGCTCGGTTACACGGCCGATCTCGGAGGCATCCGGATCAAGCCGCGCATCCCGGGGTCCATGCCGTGTGAGGATACGCCCTTCCGCGAAGGCGAGGATGAGTTCATCATTGAACTCTACGCCGACAGCGAACTCGACGATACGTTCGAGGATGTTGTCCCGTACGAACTCGATGAGGATGCGCTCAAGAGCGCGATAAAGGTGTCGAACGTGATGGATGTCGCAAGCGAAACCTTCGGTCTCATCAACGGCAACTTGACGTTCTTGATTCTCGGTAACGGCGTCACTCTCGACAGCAACGGCGAGTATGTCAAGCTGGTCAACAAGAAGTCCGGCGAAGTGTACGGTCAGGCGTCCATCGAAAGCGTCTCCAAGGGTCAGCGCGCTTATTGCAAGTTCTCGCTGCCTACGACCGTGCCGAGCATGGACTGCAGCGTTGAGATCGCGACCAAGGGATTAATCGGTGAAGATACGCCGCGCGTATTCCGTAAGCCGGTCAAGTATCTCGCTTCCGCGGTCGTTACTCCGACGGTGGAGACGATGTTCTCGCCGGGATTCGAAGCCGATGG